>Ga0334901_1002269_pt1 | contig 16973 bp, 19 predicted proteins | sample GraSluR3_MG_3_FD_207216 | JGI IMG/M metagenome (GOLD analysis project Ga0334901, IMG submission 207216) | Sludge microbial communities from methane-producing bioreactor in Wageningen University, Netherlands - Granular Sludge_15_08-R3 | ecosystem: Engineered > Bioreactor > Anaerobic >... | reverse complement strand
TGCTATCATAAAAGCCGCTTCCATTATTATCTGGAACAGCGAAACTTTCAATAGATATTATATCAAAAAAGTTTCACAAGGTAAATCTCACAATAATGCTGTTTGTCACGTTTCACACAAACTTGTTCGTATTGTTTTTTATATTTTGAAAAAGAACATTAATTTCAAAGAACAATCTATCTAAACATTCCTCACTGTGAGGAATAATTTAGTCCTTCATACTGAGAAAAATTTTAGAGACCTTTTCTCAGGTTTTATTGTGTAGAAATTTACTTAAAAATAAATTTAACCATTTACTATTGACACATTATAGTTGGTCTCTATTTTTATTATAAAATTATATAATAGTATTAGTTAAAATATTGATTTAATATTTTTTTCCTCGTTAAAAACAACAGGCGTAATTGGTTTAAGAATTATTTCTTCATTAGGAAATAGTTTATTTAAATATGTTATTAAATTTACTATATTATATTTACCTTTAAAATAATAAAAGGCGCTTTTATAAATAGGACTATTTAATATTTTATTATTATTTTCCTCTTTAATCCAATGTTTTTCAAATCTAAAGCATGCTAGTTCTGGTTCATTAGCAATTTGGGTTTGTTTTAATCTCTTAATTGGTTCACTAAAATAACAATGTAATTCACCATTCCTTAAATAATATTTTTTGAGATAATATTTTTCTTTCATTTTTTTCCTTCATTCAAAAAAATAAGACATATAGTCTTATTTTGATTCGTAAACACTAACTTGTTTCTTATTTTTGCCTAAACGTTCAAAACGGACATAACCAGTTATTTTTGTATATAAAGTATCGTCATTACCACGACCAACATTTTTTCCTGGATATACTTTTAAACCACGTTGACGATAAATAATAGAACCAGCTGTTATTAATTCTCCGTCAGCGGCTTTCGCACCAAGTCTTTTTGATTCTGAATCACGACCATTGGTGGTTGAACCTTGACCTTTTTTATGAGCAAATAATTGAATATTAAATTTTAACATTTAATCCACCTCCTCGGATGTATTTATATAATTTGGATAATCTTTTTCTAATTCTTTTAACATATTAATCATATTGTCTAATAATTTTTGAATAATTAAATTATTATTATTAACAATAATATTAATATTATCTTCAGTTTGTTTATAATTAATACTATTTTCATCAATTGATAATAAACCGTTAATAGTAGTTATTACTGATGAACTAACAGCAGCACAAACAATGTCTTTACCTTTTTCTTCATAATTAGCATGTCCCTTAATTATTATTTTTTGATAGTTATTATTTTCTTTTTTTATATTAATATTTATCATTTTATTATTCCTTATTGAATAGTTTCAATGCGTTCAATTTTTACTTTTGTATATGGTTGACGATGTCCTTGTTTAGAATGCGAACTTTTTTTTGGACGGTATTTAAAAATAATTAATTTTTTTTGTTTACCATGTTTTAAAACTTTACCAATAATGCGAACATTTTTAACATAAGGACGGCCACTTACACCATTTACCATTAATATACGATCAAAAATTACTTCTTCATCTGGGTTATGATCTAATTTTTCAACATAAATAATTGATCCTTCTTCAATATAATATTGTTTGCCACCAGTTTCAATGATTGCTTTCATAATTTACCTCCTTTTAATACTAAGACTCGCCTTGAAGGTACATATAATGTTTAATAAAACCTTTTTCGAGCGGTTACAGACCGAGGTCTAAATAACAAAATAATTTTATCATAAACGTTATTATAAGTCAATGGATAAAGGCTATTACGTGTCTAATATATGATGATTATTTTATTTACAGTATTCTTTTGATTTTACTGTATGCATATTTGAAACATTTTTATAAGTAATTAAAAATTTTATTTTTTTTAAAGCTTCTTTTTCAATCCTAGAAACAAGAGATTGCGAAATTCCTAATATATTTCCTATTTCTTTTTGAGTCATATATTCTAAATAACGGAGTACAATAACTTTTTTTTGTTTATCATCTAATAAATTAAGAGCATTTTTAACTTCATGAATACGTATTTTTTTTATTATTTCTGTTTCGACAATATTATCATCACTAACTAATGTATCTATTAATAATAATTTATCACCATCTATATTTATACAAATTGGTTCTTCAAAAGACATAGTTCGATTATGCTTTTTATTTCTTCTTAAATACATACGAATTTGATTTTCTATACATACGGTGGCAAAAGTAGCAAGTTTTACATTTTTTTCTATGTCATACTTATCAACAGCTTTGATTAAACCAATAGTACCTATATTAATCAAATCATCATTATCAATACCGGTATTTATAAATTTTTTAGCTTGAAAAGCAACTAATCTTAAATTATGTTCAATTAATTTTTTTCTTGCTTCTTTTGATCCTTTTGCATATAAACTTAAATAATATTGTTCCTCTTCAATTGTTAATGGAAAAGGAAAACTATTGACATCCATTATTAATCAATCCTCTTTATTTATTATATTATTTTTTTAATAATAATTGTTTTATTAATATTTTATTACTAATATTTTTATTATGATAAGTTGTATATAATAATTTTCTTTTGCGTTTTTTAAATTATTAATTCGATCATCATTTTATATAACAATTAGTAATAGATTTATTAAATATAATAACCCACCATTTACAATTACATCAACTATATTTATTATTAATGTTGTTTTCATAACACCGTTTTTTATATGGTGCAAGAGACGGGACTTGAACCCATACAGATATAATCCACACGCCCCTCAAGCGTGCGCGTCTACCAATTCCGCCACTCTTGCCAATAATTATTTACTATTTTAAACTAATTGTTAAATAATAACAAGAAGTTATTTAAATATTTTATTTAAATAACTTTTTTCCGTTATATATTTATGTTTTAAATAAAATAAATGTTTTTTATTTAACATCATTTTTTTTAGTTTATTACCAACTATTATTTTAGTTTTATTATAGTTAAAATCATATAAATATCGCTCTAATATAAAACGATTAAAAAGATAATTATGATTTTTTTGTTCTTTCAATAATTTGTAAATTAAAATAATTATTAATAAATATAAACTAAAATTTATTTTTATTAATGGTAATAAAAATAATATTATTATTAAACTAATAAAAGAAGTATAAATCATAAATAAATGTGCTTTTTTAAAAGGTAAAAATAAATTATATAATATATTAATTATTTTTGAACCATCTAATGGAAAAATTGGTAATAAATTAAATATTAATAAAGAATAATGATACTGACTAATTAAATTAAAAGTATGTGGCAAGATAAAATAATTGTTTAAATAGATAAAAGAATATAAAATAATTTGCATAGCGGGACCTGCTAAAACAATTAATAATTCTTCTTTTAAAGAATGATTTAATAAAACATTAAAATTAATATATCCCCCAAAAGGATATAATTTTATATTAGTAATTGGCCAATTATAATAATATGCTACTAGTAAATGACCTATTTCATGACTAATAATTAAAATAAATAAAATTAAAAACTCTTTAAATAAACCAGTTATAATGCTAATCAATCCTAGAATAAGAAATATGGGATGAATCTCTATTTTAGTTAATATATTTTTTATAATCAAGGACCTTTCCTTCTTTTTTATAAACTAAATATAATTTATTATCTTTAATTTCTCCAAGATAACTTCCTTTCGCCACATAATCATATAAATTAACATTTATTTGATTAAGATTTCCATACCATAAATCAATACCATTTGCTTGTTGAACAATTACGGTTTTACCATAATCTTCTTTATCGCCAATAAATATTATAATACCATTTTCCTGAATTGGTACTAAATAATTAGGATTTACTGTTAATACTACCCCATCTTTATAAATATTTGCTTCTTGATAAACTAATTTTTCCTCAAATACAGTTTTATAACGATTAAATATATCTTGAAAAGGTAGAATATTACCAAAATATTTTTGGTAAACATTATTTACTTTAGCAAAAGGAAAATTATTACCAAAAATTTGGTCATATAAATATAATTTTTGAGTTGGATTATTTTTTAAATAAATTAATAACGATAAAAAGATTACTAATAATATCATTATTTTTGATAAAAATATATAAGTCCAAGGATAATTATTCTTTAGTATATTTTTATTGATTTTTTGATTAAAGCTTTTTCTTTTTTTACTAATTCTTTTTTTTATTAAATCAATATCATCCATTTTATCACCTAATAATATATATGATGTAAAAAAGGATATATTATTAATTAAATAGATGATTTAAATGGCAGAATTCGACGCAGAAGGATTAAGGTTAAATAAATGATTGCATAATAAATAGTATTAGTAATAATAAAGCTAATAAGCATTAAAATAAAAGTATTAAGATTAAATGATAAGTATTGTACGATCGTTAAAATTAAATATAATATAGTTTCATAACTAATAATAGTAATAATATTTATAAGAATACCATTAAGGAAATTATTATTTAAATAAAAATATAAACACTTAATTAGGATGCCAATTAATGTAAAAACAACAGCATTTAATAATAAAGTATTAGTATATGCAACATCATAAAATAAACCAAGTATAAAACAATATTTTAAATAGGGTTTTTGTTTTGTAAAATAAGGAAATATTAATACTAATGAAGTAATCGTAAATAAAGGTAAAAAAGATAAAAAAGAAAATAAAGAATAAGATTGATAAATGGACAATAAACCATCAAGATAAAAAGAAAGTCCAAGAATTATTAATCTAACCTTAATCATGATTTTCCCTCCGTATTAAAATTGAAACAAAACGTATATCATTAAAATCGATATTACTTTTTACTTCTAATATTTTAGCAATTCCTAATTCATCAGATTTTATTTTAGCTACTTGACCAACTAAAATACCTTTCGGGTAATAATCACTTAAACCTGAGGTAATTACATTATCACCTTTATTTATCGTTGTATCATCAATAATACTATCAATTATTATATGTTTAGATTTTGGATTATAACCACTAATAAGGCCATAAGTTATTTCTTCATTTTCATTAACAACTGCCACTGATATTTTGCTTTTTAAATCATTAGTAGTTATTAATTTTATTTCACTAGTAGTATAAGTTATTTTAATTATTTTGCCAATTAAATTTTGATTAATAACCGCAATCATATCTTTTTTTAATTTATCTTTAGATCCTTTATCAATTGTTAAGGTATTATACCAAACGCCTATATTACGATTAATTACAGTAGCATTTACAATATCATATTCGGTATAAGAATTATTTATATTTAATAAGTTTTTTAAACCATTAATTTCTCTTATTAATTCATTATTTTCTTTTTTTAGGCCGTCATATAAACTATTATCATAATTATTTTTATATTTTTTATATATTTCTTGTTTATGTTTATAATCTTTAATTTCATTTGCAATATAACGAAAAGGTTTTAATAAAATATTTTGGGTATTAACAATTAAATCTTTAATACCTTGTTCTGGAATTGATAAAGAACGATTATCATTAATAATAAAAGAAAAAATAGTAAAAATAATTACTATGCTAAAAATTAGTAATAATAGTATATATCTAAATTCTATTTTATTATGTTTCTTATTTAGTTTCATAATTATCACCTTCTCTAATTATATTATATAATAAATTGTTATGAAACTAAATCTTTTTCTTTTCATAAAAACTATAATATTTATTATTACCAATAATAATATGATCAAGAATTTTAATTCCTTGAATTTGACCAATTTTAACTAATGATTTAGTTAGTTCAATATCTTCATCACTAGGTTCGGGATCCCCACTAGGGTGATTATGAACACATATAATAGCAGATGCCGAAGCAAGATAGGCATATTTAAATATTTCCCTAGGATGAACAATACTAATATTGATAGTACCAATAAATAATAGTCGTTTGGTAATTAATCTTTTTTTATTATCTAAATATAAACAATAGAAATGTTCTTGTGGGTTATTATTAATTATATATTTAAAATGTTTATAAATTTTTTCCGGATTATTAAAATTTATTTTAGAAGTAATTTCGTTTTCATAATAAACCCGTCTTCCTAATTCAATCGCTGCTTTTAATTCTATTGCTTTTACTAAACCAATCCCATGAATATTAGTTAATGTTTGAATTGATATATCTTTTAATTCAGATATATTATTAATTTTATTTATAATGTTATTTGCTAAATCTTTAGCTGAATATTCTTTGGTTCCAGTTTTTAAAATAATCGCCATTAATTCAGATACCGTCATTTGTTCTGGTCCATTTTCTAAGAATCTAATTCTTGGTTGTTCTTGTAAAGGAATATCTTTTAAAGTAGTACTACTCATTTTCAATAACCAGCTCCTCGTATTTAGCCAATACTTGTTTTTCAATTTGGCTTATTTGTTCCTCATCAGTAACGGGTTCTAATAATAAGTCATACTGAGTTAAAATTTCTAAAAATGCCTGATTGTTATTAGTTAGTTCCCGTACATATATATCATTCCCTAATTTAGTATAAATTTCCTTTATTTTTGGTACATTATTTTTATTTTGTGTAATTCCTACATAAACACGATAATATTCATTATCTTTATCAACAATATAATAATCAAGTTTCGTGGTGTTTTTTTCAACATTATCTAAAGAGGAATATACCCCTTGTTGTAAAATGTAAATAACACTAGTCTTTTTAAAAGCAGCTTCTAATTCTTTATCATATTGATCAAATAATAATTTACCATATATAAACCCAATAATAATTGCTAAAGCAATATAAAAAAAAGTTTTTTTCATCAAATCACCTATTAATTAGTATATTAATAAATATTTTTGTTTTTTGTCGAAAATACTAAAACCATAATAAAACAGCATATCATTTTTAATATGCTGTTTTATTAATAATGTAAAATAATTATTTCTTATTTTAACTGTTCTTCAATTAATTTTAATTTTTCGGTTTCTTCATTTAATTTTTGTTTTTCAGAATCCACTAAATTAGGTGGTGCTTTTTTAGTAAAGTTTTCATTTGCTAATAAATTAGTTCTTTTGTTAATACTTTCGATTAAAGTTTCTTTCTCTTTTTGTAACATTTCTTTATCAATGTTATTATTAGTAGTACTGTTATAACATAAAATTATTTTACCATATGCAAATGTAATAATAATTTCTTGCATATTAGCAGGTTTTTCTTTAACAAATGAAGTCTTTAAGATTTTGCCTATTTCTATTTGATGATCAGTAATTAAATATAATTCTTCGCGATTTAATTGATTAATTAAATAGTACTCATTACTAATTTTGTTTTCTTGTTTAACATTACGAATTGTAGTAATAATTTCTTTAATTTTTTCAACTTTATTTATTTCATCTTGATATCTTAATTTTTTATTATATTGGGGATAATTACTAATCATTATTGAAGTTTGGTCATTATTAAATTTCTGATATATTTCCTCTGTTACAAAAGGCATAAATGGATGCAATAATTTTACGATCTCGGTTAAAACATAAATCAATACCGATTTAGTAGTTGGGCTTTCTAAATTAAATTTACTTAATTCAATATACCAATCACAATAATCATTCCATACAAATGAATAAATGGTATTACACACGATATTAAACTCAAAGTTTTCAATTGCTTTTTGAGTTTCTAAAATAGTTTCATTTAAACGAGCAAGAATCCATTTATCATATAAAGATAAACGTTTAAAAGTATGTTTTGGGGATGGGAAATCTTTTGTGTTAAGTAAGACAAAACGAGTAGCATTCCATATTTTATTATTAAAATTCCAAGCTGCTTTTACTTTATCTTCATCATATCTTAAATCTTGTCCTGGCGATGAATTTGACATTAAAAAGAAACGTAAAGCATCAGCTCCATATTGATCAATAACATCCATTGGATCAACGCCATTACCTAATGATTTACTCATTTTACGTCCATCTTTATCACGAATTAAACCATGAATTAAAACATCTTGAAATGGGCGTTCATTATTAAATTCTAATGATTGAAAAATCATACGACTAACCCAAAAGAAGATAATATCATAACCAGTTACTAAGACGTTATTAGGAAAATAACGACGATTTAAACGTTGTGGCCAACCAAGGGTTGCAAATGGCCATAAAGCAGAAGAAAACCAAGTATCAAGGACATCTTCATCTTGCACCCAACCTTCACCTACTGGTGGTTCTTTGCCAACATGAATTTCATCATCTTTGTACCAAGCTGGAATACGATGACCCCACCATAATTGACGTGAAATACACCAATCTTGAATATTAGTCATCCAATTTAAGAATACATTTTCAAAGCGTTCTGGAAAAAAATTAACTTTTGTTTTGGCATTTTTTTGATTTTCAATAGTATGTTTAGCTAGTTCATCAACTTTTACAAACCATTGCTTTGATAAATATGGTTCAATTATAGCATTACTTCTTTCGCTATAACCAATCGAATGGGTTATTTTTTCTTCTCGCAATAATAAACCTTTTTCTTTTAATTCATTAACTAATTTCTCACGACATTGAAAACGATCCATATTTTCATATTTACCGGCGGCATTATTCATGGTTCCATTTGGATTAAGACAAATAACACGGTCTAAATTATGACGATTACCTACTTCAAAATCATTTTGATCATGAGCAGGTGTTATTTTCACTACCCCAGATCCAAATTCCATATCGGCATGTTCATCTAAAATAATAGGGACTTTTTTATCTAATGTTGGAATGATGACCATTTTATTTTCCATTTGATTATAACGTTTATCATTAGGATTAACAGCAATAGCAGTATCACCAAAAATAGTTTCTGGTCTAGTTGTTGCAATAGTAAAATATTGATTACTATCTGCTAGTTGATATTTTAAATAATATAAAATTGCCTCTTCTTCTTTATATATTACTTCAATATTAGATAGTGCAGTCATCGCTACTGGATCATAATGAATAATTCTTTCACCACGATATATATAACCTTTATTATATAAAGTTACAAATACTTCATTAACAGCATTATTTAAATCTGGATCAAGCGTAAATTTTTCTCTGCTATAATCAAGACTAAGACCTAATTTTCCCCATTGCGAACGAATAATTTTAGCATATTCTTCTTTCCAAGACCAAGCAATTTTAGTCCATTCATCACGATTCATTCCTCTTGGGTTAGTTCCTTGACTACGTAATCTTTCATCAACTTTAGCTTGCGTAGCAATACCAGCATGATCCATTCCCGGTATCCATAAGGCATCATAACCTTTCATTCTTTTATAACGAATAATTACATCTTGAATAGTTGTATCCCATGCATGACCAAGATGAAGACGGCCAGTAACATTTGGGGGTGGAATTACAATACAAAATGGTGGCTTTTTTAAGTCACCTGCTTGAAATAATTTTTGTTGTAACCACTGTTCATATTTATTACTTTCTACTTGTTTATGATCATATTTCTTTTCCATTAACTTCAATCCTCCTATAATAAAAACGCCCTTATAAAGGACGTTTATACGCGGTACCACCTTAATTTATAATATATATATATATTATACTCTCAATTTGTTAACGCCATCTACGTATATCTTACTAAACTCAGATATAAAGCTCCCAAGCTACCTTCATATATATCTATTACTAGTTTCCACCAATTACTAGTTCTCTATCAATATTTATATATTACTCCTCTTGTTCATTGCTTTTGTATATTATTATTATACCAAATATTTTATTATTTGTAACATATTTTACAAAAAAAATACCATCATGGTGATGGTTATTTTAAATATTATTTTGCTTCGACAATTAATTTAATTGCTGTTCGTTCCTCCCCTTCTATTATAATATCAGTAAAAGCGGGAATACAAACTAGATTTTTACCACTAGGAGCGATAAAGCCTCTAGCAATTGCAATTGCTTTAATTGCTTGGTTAATTGCACCCGCACCAATTGCTTGAATTTCAACTATTCCTTTCTCGCGAAAGACATTAGCTAATGCTCCTGCTACTGAATTGGGATTTGATTTAGATGAAACTTTCAATGTTTCCATGATTTATTCCTCCTCTATTAATATAATATATTATATGAAAGAAATGAAAATTATAGAATAAAAAAAGGAACTATAAATAGTCCCTAATATAAATATTATTTGCGTCGTAAAATTAAATAAGTAATAACACTACCGATTAATGATCCACTTAAACCAGAAATCGTAATTGACCACCAATTATAATTAGAATTTTCTTTGTTATCATTTAGAGTATTTTCTTGATTAGAAGCATCTTCAACGACTAAATTAATATCTTTTCCTTCATAAACTGATTGTTCATCATTATCAGCATCATTAGCTGGTTTTCTTTCAGTTTCATCAGATGAAACGGGAGTATCAGGTGCAATTTCACCTTCATCCATAATGTCTGTAATTCTTACTTCGTCTTCTTTTAATTCATGTTCAATCGAATTACCATCTTCATCAGATTCATAAACTGCTTTTATATTTAATGGTTTTCCTAGCAAAATAAATCCTAATAATAAGTAAATAAGTAATTTTTTCATTTTACCCTCCTTTTTATTTTAATAATTTTTACAATTTAATTGATAAAAGGCTTGTGGATGGGCACAGACAGGACACACTTTTGGTGCTTCTTTACCATGATGAATATAGCCACATTCTAAGCATACCCATTCTTGTTCTTCATCTTTAATGAAGATTTTATTATTTTTAACATTCTCTAATAATTTTAAGTAACGATTTTGGTGTTGTTTTTCAATTTTAGCAATATTGGTAAATAATTCACTAATTTCAGTGAAGCCTTCTTTCGCTGCGATTTTTGCAAATTCAGGATATAATGCATCCGCTTCATCACCTTCCCCATTAGCAGCAGCTTCTAAATTAACAATAGTATCACCAATTACCCCAGCTGGATAAGAAGCAGTTATTTTGACTTCGTTACCTTTTAAGTGACGATAAAATAGTTTAGCATGCTCATATTCATTACTAGCTGTTTCTAAAAAGATATTAGCAATTTGTTCATATCCTTCTTTACGAGCGATACTTGCATACATTGAGTAACGATTACGAGCTTGGCTTTCTCCTGCGAAAGCTTTTAATAAATTTTGTTCAGTTTCACTTCCTTTTAACATTTAATTACCTCCTTTTATTTTTAATTTTATATTATCCATTATAACATATATGCATGGAATAATAAATAAGGTTAAGATAGTAGCGAAAATCAATCCACCAATTGTAGTAATTGCCATCGGTCTAATCATTGCCGTTCCTTTTTGAATATCTAAAGCCATTACGGTTAATGCTAAAATAGTCGTTAATGAAGTCATTAAGATTGGTCTCATTCTTGTTTTACCAGCAATAATAACTGCTTCTTTTGTTGCTTTTCCTTCATTCTTTAATTGATTGATATAATCAACTAAGATAATACCATTATTAACAACAATTCCGGCAAGAATTATCATTCCAATAAAAGCTACAACACTAAGCGGTAAGTCCGTAATTAATAAAGCAAGAAAACTTCCAGTCCACGCAAGGGGAACCGTAAACATAATAATAAATGGATATAATAATGATTCAAATTGGATCGCCATTACCATATAAATTAAAACAACAGCTAATAAAGCAGCTTGAATTAATGAATTTAGAGCATTATTAATTTCTTCGTTTTCACCAGTTAAAATAATTTCATAACCATTAGGTACTTCATATTTATCTATTTCAGTTTGTACTTTTTCCCCAATCAAACCAATGTTATAATCTTCTTTTACTTCTGCTTGAATAGAAACATAACGGTTTTGATTTTGCCGATTAATTGAATTCCAACTTTCACTTGGAATAATATCCGCAATATCTTCTAAAGGTGTATGATCAATAATAATATTTTTTAAACCTTCTTCGGTTATGGTATTTAATTTACTTGGGTAAACATTAACCTTAAAAGGACGGTTATTAATATTTATATCAGTTGCTTTATAATTAGGATTTAATAAATCATGTAAGGTTGAAAAAACATTATAATTAGTTAAACCATGGCTAATACTTGCTTTACGATCAATAATAATTCTTAATTCAGAAGGATTATCATCAATATTACTAGTTACATTATTAATACCTTCTATGTTATTAATTATATTCATAAAATTATTAGTAATTTCATTTAATGTATTTAAATCATCACCTATTATATTAATTTCTATTCCCGATGAAACCATATTAGTCATTTCAGTTTCTGATTTAATATGAACAATGAAAGGGTCATCTTTAGTTTCAGTTAATATATCTGCTTTTATTTCATCATAGGTTCGTTTTGATTCTTCATCTTTTATCACAAATACATAATTATTACCACCCATAATATTAATATCATCTTTTAATAATGATATCGCAACCGTTTCTACTCCTTCAATACTCATCGCCATATTCATAAATTGATCATATAATTCTTTTTTCTCGGTAAAAGTAATTTCTTCTGGCATTTCTAAATCAATCATTAAATGGTCTTCCATCCCACTTGGAATATATTCAGTTCCAATTTTAGTTAATCCCCAAATACTACCACCAAATATAATTAATACCAAAATAATCATTAGAAACTTATATTTTAATGCAAAATTTAAATATTTTTCATATAATTGTTTTGTTTTTAACATTAATCTAATATTTTGTTTATTTTTTGTTTTAAACATCTTAGAAGCCATCATAGGGACTAAGGTCATAGCTACAATAAGACTAGATAATAAGGCAAAGGATACAGTTAACGCTAATTGTTTAAATATTTCCGCAATCATTCCTTCTAAAAAGATAATTGGTAAAAAGACGGCAATGGTAGTTAAAGTAGCTGCAATAATAGCATTAACAACTTGCCCGGCTCCTTGTTTAGCAGCATCTTTAATACTAACCCCATCACTTCGTAAACGAAAGATATTTTCAATTACAACAATCGCATTATCAACTAACATTCCTACGCCAAGAGCAAGACCACCAAAGGAAACGATATTTAGTGTTATACCATAAAAATAAATCATAATAAAGGTGGCAATAACACTGATGGGAATCGCAATACCAATAATTATAGTTGGTCTTATATCTTTAAGGAAAAAGATTAAAACAATGATAGCTAATATAGCTCCATATATTAAATTTTTCAAAACAGAATTGATGGTTAAATTAATATATTTTGCTTGATCTAATAACATATTAATTTCCATCGTTTGATATTCTAATTTTATTTCATCAATACGAGTATTAATATCATTAATTACCTCACTAGTAGCATAATTACTTTGTTTTTGAATCGAAATAATAAGGGCATGTTCACCATTAACTTTGGAATAACTATTTTCTTCATTACTTTTAATATTAACATTAGCAATATCATCAATAATAACTTCCATCATAGGATTACTAATAATAGGTAATTGTTTTAATTCGTTAATACTTTTTATCCCATTACCAATACGAACCAATGTTTTTTTATTATTATCATTAATATAACCAACTGGTATTTCCATATTTTGACCAGCTAAAATACCTTTTATCATTTCTGAATTAATATTAATTGGGGTAAATGGAAGTCCTTGTTGCTTAAAAATAGCCTGATAATTATTATTTAATTCATTAATTTTATCTTCATTTAAAGTTATATTAATTGTATCTTCAGTTGATCCAATTAATTGAACTTGTGCTACTCCAGGAACACTTTCTAATTTAGATAATATATTATTTTTTACTAAATTACTAGTTTCAATAATATCTTTATCTTTAAAACTAATGGCAAATTGCATAATCGGAATCATATTAGGATTTAATTTTATTACCATCGGTTTTGTTACTTCATCTGGAAATATACCAGTAAGCATATCTAGTTTTTCACTCATTTCAATTGAAATTGCATCAAGATTAGTACTCTCACTAAATTCAAGCATAACAATTGAATAATTCTCATTAGAAATAGAAGATATATCATTAATATTACTAACTGTTGCCATACTACTTTCAATTGGTTTAGTAACAACATTTTCAATTAATTCTGGACTAGCACCAGGATAAGTTGTTGATATTATAGCATATGGAAAATTAATACTAGGTAATAATTCACTAGTTAAGTTAAATAAAGAAATTATCCCTAATATCAGGATAATCATAATTCCCATTATAATTGCTATTGGACGATTAATACTAAATTTTGGTAAGTTTTTCATATTAAGACCCTTCCTTTTTTTGTAATAACTCTTCATATTTTTCTTGTAAATGATATATTTCGGTACAACTCATAAATAATAAAACACTATTTTTATGTCGTAATAATTTATCAATTGTATCAAAACCTACTTTTTCACCATTATTTAATAAATTAATAATTAAATTAGATGACACCCCAGGCCATTCTTCTGGCTTTTCACGATCACAACGAATATCCATCACATAAGCTTTATCAGCCATATTCAAACTATTAGCCATATCTTGATGTAGTTCTTTAACTCTAGAATAAGTATTAGGTAAATATATCGCTACTAATTCTTTATCTGGGTATTTTTGTCTTGCTGCTTCAATAGTTACTTTTATTTCCGTTGGATGATGGGCATAATCATCAATTGTAACAATATCATCAATTATTTTTTCTTTAAATCTTCTTTTCGCTCCTTTAAAAGTTTTAATTAAATCTTTTACTTTATTTAAATCTAATTTTACAATATGAGCCATTGTAATAACACTTAAAGTATTTAAAATCATATGTTTTCCATATAACGGCAAATGAAAATGACCTAAGAATTCATTTTTATAATAAACATCAAAAGTAGATCCCTCTTTATTTAATTCAATATTTTTCGCAATTACATCATTATTATCGTTAAAACCATAATAAATAATTGGGGTTTCTAATTCTAAACTTCTAATATGTTTATCATCACCACAAGCAATAATTAACTCTGTAGTTTGATTACCAAATTCAGTATAAGCTTTTTTCATTTCCTCAATATCTTTATAATAATCAATATGATCTAAATCAATATTAGTCATAATTGTATATTTAGGATAATAATATAAAAAATGTCTTTTATATTCGCAAGCTTCCACCATAAAATATTGGTTACCTTCTTTCGCATAGCCAGTACCATCACCAATTAAATAATTACAACCAATAATATTATTAAAAATATGACTTAATAATGAAGTAGTAGTGGTTTTACCATGACAACCACAAACCGCAATTGTATCATGTTTTTTGGTTAAATCACCTAATAATTCAAAATAACGATAAGTTTTAACACCTAATTCTTTTGCTTTTATTACTTCTGGATGATCGTCCCGAAAAGCATTACCAATGACGACAATCATATCTTCTTTAATATTATCGGCATCAAATGGTAACATGGTAATATTTCTTTCTTCTAATGCATCTTGAGCAAATAAATGATAAGTTTTATCAGAACCTTGCACTTTATTACCCAAATCATGCATAATACTTGCTAAAGCGCTCATTCCTGAACCCTTAATTCCAATAAAATGATATTTCATAATAAACCTCTTTTCTTCATATATAATTATATCATGGTAATTGACAATTTATGTCTTATTTTTCATTGCTTTACATATTTTACTATAAATATTTATTAATACAAATATAAAAAAGATAAAATTTTATTTTATTTAATCATTAAAATTTATAATTAAATCTTAAATATTTATCTTTTACTAAGAATAATTTGTTTATATTCAATTTTTGGTCTTTCTATTAATTTAATTAATTCTTCTTTTGTTATTAATAATTCTTCTAAAGAACTAATTTGAAAAAAAGGATAATTAGGTTTTTTATATTGAGTAAATTTTATACCAATCCCACCAGCTTTTTCCCATTCAACTAAATTTGGTGTGTAATCATCAACTAAGATTTTGTTTCGAACGTTACCAATCGTAGTTTTAGATTCTAATTTGTAAATTAAAAATACTGATAATCCTGGTACATTCTGTAAAAAATATATTCTTTTCGCAGCAGCTTCTTGCAAACATGTAATATGCGATAAAATAGCAGGATTAAATATATTAGAATTAATTAATTCTTTAATATAATAAATACTATTATTAATCTGACTACTTTGTTTAATTATTTCATCCCAATCTAATTGTGATAAAAATTTAATCACTGCCATTTCATCCTTTACATTAATTTTATATTTTTTAAATAAATATATAAGAATATCAATAGTATTAAGAATTACACCATCACAATCAATATATAAATTAATGTTTTCCATTTATAACACCTACTTACAACAAGTATTATAAATGAATAAATAAAGTAAGACAACAATTTTTTTAGCAAAATATTAAAATTTAATAATAAAATTGTTTATTATTAACTAATTATGTAATTTAACAGTTTGAACCCTATATTTCACATGGTTGACATGAAATACCATTGTTAATAACTTTTTCGAAGACGACGCTGGACTATCACCCAGCACCGTCTTCACCGCTTTTTTATTCTAAAAAAGCGGTACCTACATCCCTTATATTTTAGCCGTTTATTTCTCATAGATACTTGCATTTTGGTTAGTACTTTCGGAAAAAGAACAAAAGAAAAAAAGGGTAATGTTGGCTCAGGATTTACAATCCTTCGCCAACCAGCGCCACAACACGCCACCCGTAGATGAGGTTGGCATAGCCACCGCTGTAGTAGAAGTAGAACACCCCCGCAGAGCTACCATTGGAGTAGATACCACCACGCCGGAACCACGGATTAGACGAGCTGGGCATATACGAATAGTCGCTATACCATGAATTACTTCCACTAGATGAACTACTTGTTTCATATACTGCCTCCCCTTTTTTATTGTTATTATAACCTGTATAATTATCTTTATATTTTGCCTTAACGGTTGCTATGTTTGAAAAATAATCATCAGCATTTGAATTAT
>Ga0334901_1002266_pt1 | contig 16991 bp, 10 predicted proteins | sample GraSluR3_MG_3_FD_207216 | JGI IMG/M metagenome (GOLD analysis project Ga0334901, IMG submission 207216) | Sludge microbial communities from methane-producing bioreactor in Wageningen University, Netherlands - Granular Sludge_15_08-R3 | ecosystem: Engineered > Bioreactor > Anaerobic >... | reverse complement strand
TGGTTGATATCATGTCTTTTCCCAAGTTTTAAGGTTGTAATCAGCTAACATTCACCCACTTTGTGGCGTTTCACAGTGGAAGGCTGGTTTTGGGCTGGTGGGCAGGATGTAATCTGAGCTGTCACTGCTATATAAAATGCCGTCCCACTGGGGCTCTGGTAATCCTTAGGAGGCATCGATTCTATCTAAAATAGCGTGCCTACGGCACTCATTAGCCGCATAACGCATAAGGTTGAATCGTCAAAACGGCAAAACGCCAAAACCTGATATGTGTTGCTATAGATTCCGGATATTCTTCGCTTCGCTCCGAATTCCGGAATGACTGGTTTGGGGCGAGTGGTGGGATCCATAACCCATAATGCATAACTCATAACGCATAACGTTGAATCGTCAAAACGGCAAAACGCCAAAACCTGATATGTGTTGCTATAGATTCCGGATATTCTTCTTAGCCCCACAAAACTGCTGCGGAATTTTGCGGGGACCCCGAATCGCTGCGCTCCGAATTCCGGAATGACTATTGTAGGGGTGGCTGAAAGTTTGGATCTATAGCGACAAGATGTAGCTTCCACAATGGAAGGCTGGTTTTGGGCTGGTAGTAATAAGGCAGATCCGTGCGCAGCGACACCCTAATAGTAAATCGTAGATTGTCCATTCGATTTGCCGCGAAGTGGCAGCGTAACTTAAGAACTCATGAATTAGGTATCAGATGCAGGATCTCTTTGATGGACATCATGTTTTCGCGAGCTTCGTAGGCGCGTCCGTTTTCCAAGATGCAGTTGGCGGTCTTGACCATCGCCGGATAGGCGCTTCTGAGGAGTTGATTGGCATAGATCACGATGTTCACTCCGGCTTGGCTCAGCTCGGTTTCTGTGATGGTATCGTAAGTGGATGGCACCACCACGAGCGGGGTCGAAGAATCTGAGGCGCGGAACTTTGCGCAGAATTCCAGAATCTCGGCGGGATCGCTCTTTTTGGAATGGATCATGATGCCGTCTGCTCCGGCTGTGATATAGGCCTTGGCGCGGGTGAGGGCATCCTCGATGCCGGCTTCTAGGATCAGGCTTTCGATGCGCGCGATGATCATGAAATCCCCGGTGACTTGAGCTGCTTTACCGACTGAGATCTTGTGGCAAAAGCCTTCGATGCTGTCTTGGGTCTGAGGAACGTCTGTACCAAAAAGAGAGTTCATCTTCAGCCCGATCTTGTCTTCGATGATCACTGCCGAAACTCCGAGGCGCTCGAGGGTGCGGACGGTGTAGATAAAGTGTTCCGGCTTGCCGCCGGTGTCGCCATCAAAGATGATCGGCTTGGTGGTGACCTCGAGGATGTCATTGACGCTGCCTAGGCGGGTGGAGATATCGACTGCCTCAAGATCCGGTTTTCCGCGTTTGGTGGCGTCGGTGAGGCTGCTTGCCCACATGCCGTCAAATTCGCGCTTGATGCCATCTTTGATGACTGAGCTGTGCTCCACGATCAAGCCCGAGAGTCCGTGATGTGCCTCAAGAATGCGCACGACATCTTTTGAGATTATCAAGCGTCTGAGTGCCTTGCGCCTGAGCTCGGGAGTGGTGCCGATCTCGCGAATAGCTTTGTTTAGCATGCTGGAGGAGATGCCCTTGGTGTATGGGATCTCGATGAGTTCACCACCCCACTGTGCGATGCAATCGATCACCTGTTGGCGAGTTTCTTTTTGCACGCCTTCGCGCCAGTCGTCGCCATGAACGACATAGTCTGGGCGCAGAGCTTTGAGATTGGGGCGATAATCCAGAGTTTCTTGGGGGATAACTTCAGCGACCCCCTTGATGGCGCTGACTATCTCGGCTCTTTTTTCAAAGTCCAGATAGGGCAGGCGTTTGTAGGAGGCAATCGCGCTATCGGTGAGAACTCCCACGTGGAGCTCGCCATACTTCTGAGCCTCGCGGATGATATTCAGATGACCTGGATGGATGAGATCTGCACTCATCGCGACGTATACTTTTTTCATAGTTTGTTCCTGGTTACTTATAGATTTAAATGGGGAATGCCCACAGTTTTGTTGGCAGTGCCGGTGGCTGAAGCCACCGGAATTCATCTTATCTTGTTGATTGCCTTTGCCATACGGTGGCTAAAGCCACCGCCTTTCATCTTTGCTACGCACGCTTCTAAGAGCAAGCGCTGCTCGGGGTCCCCGGGAAAATGCAAAGCATTTTTCTGGGGTGACTACGGCTATAAGCCGCACCTACAATTTGCTGCGCAGGAAGGTGGAAACTATTCGCTGCGCCAGCGAAACTCCAAAACTTGAAAACTCGAAAACTTCAATGACTCAGTTCAATCTGCGTTCCATTAAGTTTCGCCAGATCAGAGATCATAGTCTCAACCGCAATACTGGTGCATCATCATTCATAGTTTTGGGCACAGCTTCGCCCGGTCACTTATGCAAAGCCATAGGCAAGTAAAACCATTGGATTCACACGGCAAAGAGTGTCAAGGATTTCGCTATCTGCCAGGATCAAGACGCATGATGCCATAGAGTAGCTCTTACGCATGCTCGGTCTCCTGGCAACCGATCAGTCTCGGGTAAGGATAAAAGAGAACAGCCCGGCAATTGCTTTCGCTCGAAATACTGCTTGACTACAGGTAAAGGAATATTTTAATGGAATAAATCTGAATCTTTGGAATAAAATTGCATGATAACTATCTTCATAGACCATAAATTAGAACGATTTAGCAAAGAGATCCGCTATAGCTTTGACTTCATCTTTCATAGTCTGGGCTTCTGTCATCGCTATGAGCACGATCCGGAGCAGCTCAAGCCAAACGACATCGTTGTGCTCTACAGCTTCAGCGAGCCGGATGAGGAGCAGATCAAGATCCTGGCAAAGCATTACATCACGATCTTCATCGCTTGCGATACAAAGCTTTACGAGCTGAATGGCATGAATCCCGAGAGTCTCAAACGCTATCTGAAAGAGAAGAAACTGCTGTATCCCACCCACATCATTAGCAGTCGCGCCTTCAATAATATTGCCGAAAACTACATCGATGAAGAGATCAGCGGAGGCAAGATCAATTTTGACCTCGTGGGCAATATCTTCTACCATCTGGCAGGACGCGAGCGGCAATACTATCCGACCAAGAACCCTGCCGAGCGTTTTGATGACGAGAAGAGTGCATTTTTCTCCTTCCGGGAAACCCCAGCGATCGACAGCCTCTTGTGGTTGATCGAATCCATGATCAAGGAGCATGCTGCTCACAAAAAGATTCCCCTCGTGCAAAAGTGCAATTGGCCAGAGGCACAGGCTGCGGCAGTGCTGCTATCGCACACGGTGGACGATCTGCAAAAGTGGGACTTACCCTCTTTAGTGCTCTCTTTGGCGGATGATCTCAGCCTCTTTTTTACGCTCAAGCTGCGTCAGTGGTGGCACAGTTTTTGGGGCAAGATCCTCTATCTTTTCACAAACTACGAGCTGTATTGGAACTTCGACGAATTCATGGATTTGGAGCGCGAAAACGACTGTCGTTCCACATTCTTTTTGGGCACGGACAAATGTGAGGAGATGGATTACGGTTTGGAAGATACTGATCTGCAAGAGGAAATCCAGAGCATCCTCAGCAAAGGCAACGACATCGGATTGCTACTGCCCAATGACAAATTGAACCGTGACGACATGCTTTCCCGCAAGCAAGTGATGCTTCATCAATTGGCTCGCGACCAGATCGGGATCCGGCAATTGGGTTTCAATAGCAATCCCGAGATTCGCATTCTCCATGAAAAGATCAATCCGATCTTTGACCAAAGTGCAGCGTTCAAGGACTCTCCCGGGTTCTACGATGGCACCACTTTCCCCTATCACCCCTGGCTAGGCGGCAAAGCCGGATATCTGATTCTGCCCACCACCTATCGCGACCAATTTCTGCGCGTGAACAAACACAAGATCCTGGCTCTAGACGATGCCAAGGCTCAGATCAAACGCTATTTCCAGCAAATCCTGCGGACACACGGGGTATTCTCGCTGGATTTTTCCCTCGCTTCATACCATGATATCCATTATTGCAGCAAGCTATATTCATACTGTCTGGCCCTAGTCAAATCCCAGCCGATATGGAATCCCACAGCCATGGAGCTCAGTCAATGGTGGGAAAAACGCAGCCGCGTGACCATCGAAACCGATGAATACACGATAAACGTCTTCTTTGCCGATGACATGGATCATCTCTGCCTGCAGGTTTCCGGTGATATCAGGATCAAGCAGATTCACGGGCAGAAAGCTAAATTGGATGGAAACTACGTGCGTTTTGCCGATATCAAGGCAGGGTCGACCGCAGTGCTAAGATTTGATCGATCATGAAGAAAAAGCTAATCCACTTGCAGCTACTCTCAATCCTCAGTGGAGTGCAACGCTTCTCACTGCATCTATTGGACGGATTACCCCCGGATGAGTATGAGATCTATGTCGCGGGTCAAGCCGGAGGCGAGCTTGAACAAGAAGTAAAGAAACGCGGATGGAGCTATCTGCCGATCTCCTCGCTTAAACATCCGATCTCGTTATACGACATTCTGAGCCTCTGGCAGCTCTTCCATCTCTTCAAAGCTCACCGTTTTGATATCGTTCACACAAATTCTTCCAAGCCCGGACTTTTGGGCAGACTCGCAGCCCGCCTGGCGGGGATACCGCTCATTATTCACAGTGTGCATGGCACATCCTTTCAAGAGCATCACGGCCCCTTACAAAAAGCTTTTTTTATGATGATGGAGAAACTGGGCAATGCCCTGGGTGATCTCACAGTTTTTGTGAACAATTCCGATCGCCTGCGCTGCATCGAGCTGGGACTGGTGAAGCCTGAAAAAGCCCTTAGCATCCTCAATGCCCTGCCCCCTGCTCAGTGGCAGGCAGCAGCCCGCTCCGCTCCAAGCTCAAAAGATCAGATTACCATCGGCAGCACCCTCAGGTTTTCCGAGCAAAAGAACGTGATTGCCCTGATCTCAGCCGCATGCAAAGCCTGCATCAAGGAGCCTGCGCTCCGCTTTATCATCTTGGGTGATGGACCGCATCTTGCGCTTTGCCGCAGCATCGTGGCATCCTATCGCCTCAGCGCGAGGATCCTACTGCCAGGCTGGGATTCGGAGGTCAAGCCCTGGCTTCAGCACTTTGACGTCTTCATCTTATACTCACGATGGGAAGCGATGCCGTTTAGCATCATCGAAGCGATGCAAAGCGGACTCCCGGTGATCGGCTCCGAGATCCCGTCCATCTGCGAAATCGTGGATGAACAAAGCGGCTGGATCGTGCCACTGGACGATGAGCCAAAACTGATTGAGACCCTCTGTTCCCTGGCCCAAGATCCCCAAGCTATCTCTGCTAAGGCAGATTACACCCAAAAGCATATCCGACGCTTGTGCGATTACCAATTTATGGTAGATTCCTACCGCAAGCTTTATGAGGGAGAGCTCTGATGCTGGGCTCCTGCGCAGATAGCATCCAGACATTAAGCCCTGCCGGCCGGCAAAGACAGCCACGGAGTGTAGCAAAATGACTCTGATGATTCTTACCGCAGCCCTGATCATCTTTCTGGCCAGCAATCTCTTGATGCCTTGGAACAAACGCTTTTCGATTCGCCACGGCATCATCGCCATGCCCAATGAACGCCGCATCCACCGAAGCAGCACTCCTGAAGGCGGCGGACTCAGCTTTGGCTTGCCAATCGTTATGATGCAGCTCGTCTTTGCAGCCATCTTTCGCCATGAAGAGCTGGGCAGACTCTTTTTGGAGCTTGCCATTGTAGGAGTTTTGGCGCTCACCTTTGGCCTCATCGACGATCGTTTTGAGAGCCGCGCCCGGCACAAGTTTATCTGGCAGATTGCCTTGGGTGTGATCATGTACATCGTGGGTTACCGCATCTACTTTCTCACCAATCCCTTGGGAGGAGACTTCATCCTGGGCTGGATCTCTTTCCCGATAACCGTGCTCTGGTATGTGATCGTGATCAATGCAATCAACTTCATCGATGGCATGGACGGACTTGCAACGGGGATCTCGGCGATTGTCTCATTGGTCTTGCTGGTGGTCGGCATGCGCGAAGGCAATCTTTTGGTCATCAGCCTATCCGCCTTTCTGTTTAGCGGCAGCCTGGCCTTTCTTCGTTTCAATTTCCACCCGGCAAAGATCTTTTTGGGCGAGACCGGGACGCAATTTATCGCCCTGAACATCGCAGCAATCTCAACCGCCGGTTCGGCACAATTCAAAGGTATCACGTCGATGACGATGATGATCCCTCTGGCGGCTTTGGGCATCCCGCTTCTGGATGTAGCCCTTGCCGTCTTCCGCAGAATCCATCTGGGCAATATCTTCCAAGCCGATAAGTCCCATATCCATCATACTATGCTGGCATGGGGCTTCTCTCAACGTACAATTTCGGTAATTGTATATATTGTCACAATGCTTTTTGGTCTGATCGCCATTGGCTTTTCGTTCACAGACAAAAAAGTCCTGTTTTCGCTGTTATTGGTGCTTCTGGCCTTAATGGTAATCATAGCCTACATCTTAATGCGTTTGGAGCGTAGAAAATGAAAACATTACTCATCTTGCTTATGGCCCTATTGTCTGCTCTGCTCTTTGGGCAAAACTGGCAGACAATAAACAACGTCAACCACGTCTACGACATCGAGAAATACTCGGATAGCATATTCTTCTCCAGTTGGGGAGGAGTAGTTGAGATTCAAGGAGATAGTGCTGTACCTCTCTCTCAAATGCAAGAGCAGCGCAAGATCAATACCGGAGACGGCCTAGTCTCAAATGATATCCGACAATTGGCCAAAGTAGATTTTTATCAGAGCCTGTGGATGGGTTCCAGTTTTTCCGGCATCAGTGTGTTAAGCGAGCCGGGAATCCAAAACGTCGGGACGGATCTCAGCCCAGCAGAAAAACGCATCAACAGGATGATCGCAGTCGGCTCCCAGATCTTCGTGGCCTCAGATGATGGTTTGACGGAGTATTACTATCTCAGTGGAGTCAATTTCCCGCTCCTGCTGCATCGCTACGATAGCGTTAGCACTTCAGGTGGATTACCGAACAACACAATCAGCGATATGCTCCTGGCCGCAAACGACATCTTCTATCTTGCTTATAATGGTGGAATTAGCTATGTACATCTGGATTCCCTGCAAGTCTCTTCTGCCTGGCATAGCCTGGTGGACAGCAGCCCGATCCCGAGTACGAACAGATACCTGATCAGCGCAAATGGCGATAAACTCAGCGTGGTTGCAGGTAACTCGATCTATGTTGGATCGATCGATCCAGATGCTTCCAGCTGGGAATCTATAAGTACAGTTTTTGGCAATGTGTCCAGACAGATCTCAGCCATGACGCTGAGTTCAAACGATGAAATTTGGCTGGGCTATGGCACCTGGGATGAAGATCTCATGTTATACAATACGGTTGACGACACCCTTTTAACCAGAATAGATCTGGTAGATGACAATATACGGCATTGGATGCGCGAGCGTGATAGCTTTGGCTACAGGCCCGTCTCCAGGATCAAAGAGCTGGATGGCAAAATCTACCTTGCCACCTGGGGCAATGGCATAGCCAGATACGAAGATGGGCTCTGGCAGTATTTTGATCCGGATAGTATCGCCTTTCCCCGGATCACTATGGCGACAGCAGATCAAAACAGTGCGCTCTGGTTTTGCGGAGGACACCGGGCAGATATCCCGGTTCGTAAAGGCACCATGGGCGTTACGATGTACAAAGATGGCCATTGGCAAAGTCTGCAGCATCACAACAGCCTCTTACACTCAAACAACATCCTTGCCATCGAAGTGGACAGCCGCAATCGCAAATGGTTTGGCGCATGGAACACAAACACTTCTGTCACCGGATATCTAAACGGAATCACCATATACGACGATGCCGAAGAAAAATGGCTGTATCTGAACAGTCTCGGTATGCGCGAATGGAATGAGGACGCTCAAAATTGGGGTGCCGTAATAGAAGACAGCCCGCAGATCTTGACCAGCACCATCTCCGGATTGCACAAAGACAAACACGACAATATGCTGATCCTATGCTATGATGGCGGTGTCTCTGTGATCAACAAACACGATGAAGCCATCGGCAGCTTCGAGGTACCCGGCAGCCTCAGGCAGCTTGTTTCGATGGCATATCACAATGGCAGACAATATTTTATTGCAACTCTGAGAGACGTGGGGCTGGCGATCTGGAATCACGATAGCATCCCCGAGACAGATGGTCCCCATTGGCTCAGCCAAATCCCAGTGGAACTCACCCGCGGCGAAATCCATGGCGTGGCAAGCGTGCAAACTCCTTATAGTGGCTGGCAACATTTCATCGCATCTGGTGAGGGACTATTCATGTGGGATGAGTACAATTGGTACCGATACGATGTCTACATCAAACGTCAGCGCTTCAATTTTGCGACCAACATCTGGGAAAACGACACCCTATATTTTGCCGATGAAGAGCGCTACTTTGGCAGCATCCGCACCACCCCCACCAGCATCTATGGCGATCCCTTCGGACGCGTCTGGGTGGGCAGCATCAGCAATGGCATCACTATGTACGATCCCGCACGGGAACGCTTTACAAATTACTATCAAGGAAATGCTCCCTTGCTCTCAAATCAAATCTCGAACTTGGGCTTTGATCCTTTGAACGGCAGACTACTGATCGGCACCGGTGATGGACTCAATACCCTGCGCATCGGGCGCACAGTAAAGCCGGAAACTGAGCTTCGGACCCTAAAGGCGTTTCCCAACCCCTTTAAACCGGATGGAAACAATAGCACTCAGATAGTGAATCTACCCGTAGACAGCATGCCCGCCGGCGATAATGAATGTCACATCTATAGCGCTTCCGGACAGCTTGTGATCAAGCTGGATGAAAATCCCTTTGCCCGCTTTGAGTGGGATGGGCGCAATCGTGCTGGAAATCTGGTTTCGAGTGGTGTCTACTACTTTGTAATCAGCTCCAAAGATGGCAATATCGGACGAGGTAAACTGGCGGTGATCCGGTAGTTATGAATATCCAATACTTAGTTTCGGATTCCCTGAATGCGGTAGAGAGTTTGGATTATCCCTCAGATGGTGTGGTGATTGCAGATGAGAAGCTGATCAAGCTATATCCGCATTTGCTCGCACCAGCGAAGCCCCTGCCAACTTTGAGTCTCAAAGCAGGTGAAAGATACAAAACCAAATCCCAGCTCGATAAGATCTACGGTTTTTTTGCTGAAAACAGAGTGTCACGAAGCACGATTGTACACGTTTTCGGTGGAGGGACCATAACAGATTTGGCTGCCTATGCCGCTTCCTCCTATAAGCGTGGCACTCGTCTCTGGCTCTACCCCAGCACCTTTCTGGGCATGATCGATGCCGCGATTGGTGGCAAGACAGGATACAATCATCTTGGGATCAAAAACCTGATCGGCAGCTTCTATCCTGCTGAACAAATCTTCATCTATCCGCCCTTCCTGGATAGCCTTGCCAAAAAGGAGCTGCGCCAGGGCTGGGCAGAAGTACTAAAATATTCTTTGCTGGAAGACTCCCTGCAGATCCCTGATCTGCAAAGAATACCACTGCCACAGAATCGGCTCTTGATGGATTGCGCCATGTTCAAGATGGAGATCTGCGCCAATGATCCTTTTGATCTGGGTGAAAGACGCTTGCTTAACCTCGGTCACAGCTTTGGTCATGCGCTCGAATCTGCCTCGAGCTTCCGAATCCCGCATGGAGATGCGGTGGTAATGGGAATCTATTTTGTCACGGATCTATCCCACAAACTGGGGCAATTAGATAGTGAGATGGCATTTAGCATCTATGACTGGTTGGAGCAGTATCCCATGCCCATCAGATCTGAAGAAATCACTGCCGGCATCGATAAGCAGGAGCTGTATACATATCTGATGCAGGACAAGAAAAACTCCGGCCTGCTCACCATGATCTTGCCTGTTGGAGATAGTTTTGAGATCGTAGAATTGAGTTTGGATGTCGCGTCCTTTGGGGCAGATAAACCGTGAAGAGAGGATTCTTGCTTTTAGCGGCATTGTTCTCGGCTATGCTGCTGGTCAATGTAGTCCCCATCGGAAACAGCTCCGAGAGTTTGAATGCAAACAAGATCTTCAGCTTGAGGTTGGATTACATCCTGCACTCATTGATCTGGCTAAGCTTTGCCTGGCTTTGGGTTCTTACGCGAATCTGGAATCTTAGATTCTTCGTCCATCATGAGCTACTTAAGTACACCATGCTGATCTATAGCTTTGCCATCATCTGCGAATACCTGCAAAAGCTGGTTCCCTATAGATCCTTCAACCCTTGGGATCTGCTATACAATGTCATTGGCGCCAGCATGTCCATGATCTTCATCCTGATTAGTCGCCACTTTGCCAGCAAAGTCACCCATAAATAAGTTTTTAAAGCTAGAATATGCAGAGACGATTTATTGATGCAGGAGCCTTTGATCTTTTAGCACCTGCGGGCGAAAGACTATAGCCCAGGCTTAGGCTCCAGCTTAACAAAGAGATCCATCATAGCAAGCAGCTACGCCTCGTTGTGCACCGGCATCCCCGAGGCCAAAGTCCACATCAGATCTATGCCCACCTCTATGCACTTATCATCCGGCAAAAAGCGCTCCGAATGTAGCGGATATGCGCTCCCACTGCCCAGCCAAAAGAGCAAGCCGGGATAGAGCCCGGTGAAAAAGCCAAAATCCTCTCCCGTCATCACAGTTTCGGCGGGGATAAGGCTGTAGGATAGATCCTGGGCATGCTTTATCAAGCGCTCTAACAAAGCTTCGTCATTGACCACAGCATCGTAGGAGCCCAAGATGCTTACTTCTGCTTTGGCACCCAGGTTTTCAGCCGCAGTTTGCGCTCGTTTTTGGATAAGGCAATTTAGCTCATCCCTCAGTTCCTTCTTGAGAGTCCGATGCGTGCCCTGCAAGAGGCAATCATCGGCGATGATATTGCGGATTCTTCCGGAGTTCATCTTCCCCACGTGTAATATCACTCTTTCCCGCTCTGCCAGAAGAGCGATATCCTCCTGCATAGCTGTCATAAAATCCAAACCGCATTGCATAGCATTTATCCCCTGCTCGGGAAACGCCACATGAGCTGCTTTGCCCAAAAATCTGACGTCAAACTCCTGGGGAATGCCAAAAAAGATCCCAGCTTTGGAGCTGATCGTGCCCACCGGCATATCCGATGCTACGTGCAATGCAAATGCTGCCCGGATGTCGTAGGTTTGCAGAATCCCTTCACTGAGTACGCTTTGCGCTCCGCCTTCACCTTCCTCTGCCGGCTGAAAGAGAAAGAGCAGATTTTTCTTGGGTCGGGCGATCCAAACACGCTGGATCAAACCCATGAGCACCGCCATATGCACATCATGACCGCAGGCATGCATCATCCCCTCATGGCAGGAGGAATGCTCCGATCCGCTGGCTTCATCAATCGGTAAAGCGTCCATATCGGCACGAAAGAGCTCGTATCCGGAATCTTCTTCTTTATTACTGTAAACCAAAAGAATAGCGGTGGACTTTTTGAACTCGATGATCTCAAACAGCTCTTTTACTCCGCGCGTGGTGCTTAGCTCTCGCAAGTAACTCAAGATCAGCGCTTTGGTTTTGATTTCTTTGAAGGCAAGCTCGGGAATCTGGTGCAAGGCGTGACGTAAATAAATGGGATCAAACATAATCAACCCTTTGCTTGATGCAGCTCTATGTGTTTTTGCATGATGCTTACTGCATTTTTTGCAGCGCCGATACGAACGTTGTGAGCCACATTCCAAAAAGCGAGGGATCTCTCGTCCACTCCATATCGAAGCCGGCACACGTGTGAATCATTAGAGTTTCCGATGCTGCGAGCTGTGATGTAGCTATTCTCGTGAAACTTGATGGAATCTGCATCGCTGAGTAGCCGTGAAGCCTCATCCAACGGAACCTTGTGCTCAAACTCGGCATAGACCGAGATCGAATGGCCATAGACCACCGGAACGCGTACCGTGGTAGTGCTTACCTTAAGATCTTGCCTGCCCAGGATCTTGCGGCTTTCCTGCTGCATTTTTTCCTCTTCGCTGCTGTATCCGCTATCCAAAAAAGAACCGATCTGGGGAATCACATTTTGATCTATCAGCTCCGGATATTCGCCCTTACTCGTGGAACCATTGCGTTGTTTTACTAAGGTTTCGATGCCCTTGTTGCCACTGCCGGATACCGCTTGATAGGTGGAAGCCACCACTTTCTTGAGGGCATAGGCTTTGTCCAGGACTGCCAGAGGCAAGAGCATCTGGATCGTTGAACAATTAGGATTTGCCACGATGCCGTGATAACCCAAAAGCAGATCAGAATTGACTTGGGGAACCACCAGGGGGATATCAGTTTCCATGCGAAAAGCGCTGGAATTATCTATCACCAGCTTGCTATGTTCAGCCGCAATTGGGGCGTAGCTCCGGGCTACACCTACTCCCGCAGCAAAAAAGACATAGTCATAAGCTTTTGTAAGCGAGTCTTCTGTGAGTTCTTGTACTTGGATAGGTTGATCCAGATAGTAGAGCATCTCGCCTGCAGATTTTGCTGAAGCGTAGAGATCCAGTTTATCAAAGGGAAGGGCTAGTTCCTGCATGCAGGTTATCATCATCCTGCCAACTTCTCCGGTAGCTCCCACTATTGCTATTTTCATTTTATTGATTCCTTTTATAACATTGCATTTGAGTATCCAAGCTGAATGATCTCAAACTTTTGTCAATGTAAACTTGACGAATAGCGGCATTTCAAATTTCTTGCACTTTGAGACTGCGCCCCTGTAGCTCAGGGGATAGAGCAGCGGTTTCCTAAACCGTTGGTCGGAAGTTCGATTCTTCCCAGGGGTGCCAGTAATAAATCTTAGTAAAGGCAGAGCTTCAAATGAAACAGCAAATCCCAACTCACAGATCTTACATCGGCATCATCGGACTTTATTACGACAAGGGATCCCTGCTGCCCGTCATCATCGTAAGTGAAGCCAAAGATTCACTAATCGCTCTGCGGGCAGATAGAAGTCGAATCCGCATCAATCCTTCCCGTCTGGTCCTGACCAGCCAACAACACTTTGAGCCCACGCTGGAAAACCTGGAAGCCTTTATCAGACAAGTAAAGAAAAGTGACTTGCCCTCGGTGAGCATTCCCTCAAGCGGGATGGATTTTCCGCAATTGCAAAGCTATCTGAACATCATTAGTGATGCCCAAAGCTTTGCGCTTTACAATCTTCTTAAAGAGCATCCCGAAACCTACTATCAAAAGCACGAACTGTTCTTTGAGCGCAGTGAATCCGGCAAGCAGGAATACCTGGAAGCTCAATCTGCAAAAAATCAACGCCGCATCTATCTATCTCAGGTGCAAAGCTATATCAACGATCCACAGTCCGAGCCGGATCCAAAGTATCGTAAGACCTTGATCCTTGAATTGCGCCAACTGCTTCAGGGAGAAAAGATCGATGATCTGCACAAAGTGTTAGTGCTGCTCGATAAAGATCCCACCATCGCTGCAGCGAGCCTGCGCGAGAGACTTGGAGATGCAGCCAGATATCATGATCCTGCCCTGCTCGCCTCCGGCTTGCCAATCTCTTTCTGTGAAGAGCTCCGGACTGTCGTCAAAGATCCCCATATGCTGCCTGCTGCAGAGCATACGGCATTTAGCATCGATGATGAGGACAGTCTGGATTTTGATGATGCCATCAGCATCGAAGAGTTGGCAGATGGATATCGTCTTGGCATCCACGTGAGCAATCTGGCGTTTCATCTGGATTCGGAGGACGGCCTCTTTGACCTGGCTCGTGATCGGGTATCCTCGATGTATCTTCCGTCTGGAGTCGTACCGATGCTTCCCAAGAAGTTTTCTGAAGGGACCTTTTCCCTGATCCAAGGACAAACCCGGGCTGTCCTGAGCCTGTATCTGGAGTTTGATGAAGCGCTCAAGATCCGAAGTTCGAAGATCCTGCCCCAAAGGCTAATAATCGAAGAAAACCTCAGTTACCACATGGTTGACAGATCCATGGATGAGCCCAAATTCCGGCTCTTGCATCGCATGGCTGAGGTACTGGGAGAGCAGCGGGACCCGGAAAGCAGACCCGATGAACGACGCTATATCTACAACCTAAAGAAAAAAGAGAATTTTGTCCGCTTGCAGCGCATTGATCTAATGAGCCCATCCCGGCTTATGATCGAGGAGCTTATGATCTGCTACAACCGCAATATTGCACTATATGCTCAAGCCGCTGACCTGCCCATGCTCTTTCGCAATATCAAACGTTTTGCTGTCTCTGACAATGATGCTCCCACCAGCACTGCTTATCTGGATACCGAAGCTCGATACCACCCCGGGATCGGAACAGAAGCCTATCTCCACGCCACCAGCCCAATTCGACGCGTGGTTGATCTGGTCAATCAAATGCAAATCCATGCCCAGCTTTGCCAGGATAATGCAACATTTCCCCCAGAATGTTTGGCAGAGATGATCAATCCCATCGAAAAAAAAATTCAACTTATCCGCGCAACAGTCCAGAAATCCGAGCGCTATTGGCTCCTGCGGCTTATCGAAAGCGAATATCTACATACTGAACTTGAAGGTATGCTTAAAGCCTCCTCGGATGGAAAGTACAGAGTGGAACTTCATCCCTGGGGCAAGAATGTGATGCTCAAGCTCGATGCGCGGCCACAAAACGAGAGTTTCCGCTTCGTCGCATATGCCGTGAATTGGGATAAAATGCTGCTTTTAGCAGACCTGATCGATTGATTCAGAGCACTCTCCACTAATTCACTGCCATCCCACTAATTCTGTAGTCGTCTAATGGGAGAGAAGCGGGGAAGGGATGCGCTCGAGGAACTGCTGAATTCTGGCTATCAACCTGCGGGGTTATACGTTTTGATGAAGCTTCGGCACGAAGTTTGGTCTTTGAGAGTGGTAAAAAGCCGCACCTACACTTGATTCCCTAGATCAGCGCTCTACCAGAAAGTCCAAAGCTCCTAAACATAATGTCTCTCTCTTTGCACCGTCATCCCCGGCTTGACCGGGGATCCAGTCTGAAAAAGGGAAGAACCTGCGCTGTTTGGCTACATAATGCCTAAAGCCCTTTTTGCCGGTGGCTGAAGCCACCGGAAATCATCTTATCCTGCTGCGTGCCTTGCCTATACGGTGGCTGAAGCCACCGCCTTTCATCTTTTCGCTGCGCAGGACTGTGGAAACGTCATCTTGACGTTTAATGATAAGAGCAGGATGCCGCCCCTACTATAGTAGGGGCAGTTTTTAACTGCCCAACAGTAGTACTCGCTTCTAAACACTTACAGCCAATCGTGCGGCTACAAGCCGCACCTACACTAGCTGCGCACGTTTCGTGAAACAAGCGCCGGTCAGGGTCCCCCGTAATTGTGCAGCAATTTCGTGGAGTGAGTGCGGCAAGATGCCGCATCTACACTGAGCCTTAAGCCCCGTCAGGGGCGACAGATTATAGCCCAGGGTGGAGCAGGGTTCTCGCAGAATTGCGCAGCAATTCTGTGGGGTGGTTTCGGGGATCCCCAGAGAAATGCATCGCAATTCTCTGGGCAAACCAAAAAGGAGCTCCCGTTTCTGGGAGCTCCATATTTGTGATCTAAGCTTTTTGGGCTTATTTCATCAGCATCATTTTGCGGGTTTCGGTATGATTGTCCGTGCTGAGGCGATAGAAATAGAGACCGCTGGTAACGGCTTTGCCGCTATTGTCGGTGCTATCCCATACCAAGCTGTTTCTACCTACAGTAGCGGTGCCGTCGAAGAGAGTCTTCACGAGCTGACCTTTTACGTTGTAGATATCCAGTTTAGCATTGCCATTTGCAGGCATATCAAAGGAGATGTTGGTTTCCGGGTTGAAGGGGTTCGGGTAGTTCTGGTTCAGGATCCGGGTAACCACAGGAGCAGTGCCTTCTTGGTTGGAAGTGGAAGGACCGAATTCGATCTGCATTTCCATAAACATCACTGCGCCACCATCGTTATTGGTGTGAGCTGGCGGGGAGATAGCATTTGCTCCCCAAGTGTAGTCATCGTAGAACATGAGGCCGATCTTACCGACCAGATTACCAAAATCACTGGTGCCAGTGGTTATCACTTTGTCTGCCGGATAGACCCACATGGGTTTGAGTCCGGAAAACTCAGGAGTTTCCACGTTGTTCAGGATGATGGGCTCGCTCCAGCTGTCACCATTGTCACTACTGACAGCGATGAAGATTTCAGGAGTATTGGCAAAAGGAGCCAGTTCAGGATATGAATCCGGATACTGGTTGTAGTCCCGAGCGCGTTGAGAATCCTGCCATACGAGGACCATCAGGCCATCATCGTTTGGTTCAGAAATCTTGATGTTATTGACATGGAACATCATGGAGTTATCATGCAGAGTATCATCCCAGTGCGGGAAAGGCCAGATAACTTCAGGGCCCAGATACATTCCGCCATCGGAGCCTTCGAAATATTCCGGCACGCCCCAAGGAGCTTCAAGATCCCAAGGAGTATAGACTACGTTGTAATCATCATCTGGATTCTTTTTGGGATACACTTCGTTGATCACAAACTCTTCCGTTGAAGGATCGAATGTGACGGTCTTAACAGTATGGAATGTAGGATAGTATCCGCCACTCAACACGTTTACAGAAAACAGGCCGGGATAGACGATTCTACCAGCATTATCGGTAACAGCATTGAGATGGCTGGAGTTTACGATGCCCCAAAACAATTGATCGTCAGTGTAGGGAACGTCACCATCGCCCACGAAGTAACCGGTGCCGCCAGGGGTTCCTGGAGGGTTGTAGGTAGGAATATGGTCAAATGCTGAAACCCTGGTCCATTCGCCTTCACCGTAGTTCGGGCAGACAAAGATATCTAGATTCTCTTCGATAATCGCTTCATCATTGGGATCATACGCGAAGTGGTATCCAGCATAATAGACGTTTCCGAGATTATCAGTAGTCAGAGCGTGGAAAGGACGGCGCCAGTCCACAT
>Ga0334901_1002263_pt1 | contig 16996 bp, 10 predicted proteins | sample GraSluR3_MG_3_FD_207216 | JGI IMG/M metagenome (GOLD analysis project Ga0334901, IMG submission 207216) | Sludge microbial communities from methane-producing bioreactor in Wageningen University, Netherlands - Granular Sludge_15_08-R3 | ecosystem: Engineered > Bioreactor > Anaerobic >... | reverse complement strand
TACTCCGGTTTTCAGCGTGTCGTAGGTATCAACAAGTAAAACAGTGTTTCCCGGATGTATTTCTGCAAATTTCCGGAACGCTTCCAGTTCGCTGTCGAAACTTTGTATCCATGAATGGGCTTGTGTCCCCGAAACAGGAATGTCGAAAAGTTTTCCTGCCATTACATTCGAAGTAGAAGCAGCGCCGCCGATAACCGCTGCCCGGCTTGCATGAAGCGCTCCAAGGCCCTGAGCACGGCGTAATCCAAAATCGGCAAATATTTTTTCTCCGCAAACCAGTTTAATTCGAAATGCTTTGGTGGCAATCAGCGACTCGAAGTTGAGAATATTCAGCAATAAACTTTCGATCAACTGGCATTCGATGATGTTGCCTTCAACCTGAAGCGCCGGTTCGTTGGGGAACATAATTTCCCCTTCACGGGCGCTTTGAATACTTCCGGAAAACCGGAAGTCGGCAAGATAGTTCAGAAATTCTTTTTTGAAATCCTGTTCAGCCAAATAGAGAATATCCGATTCGTTAAAAGTGTATTCTGAAAGCATTTTCAGAAAATCCTGCAGTCCGGCAAAAACGGTAAAACCTCCCCGAAACGGATTGGTTCTGAAAAAATAATTAAACGTAGCTGTATCATCTTTTTTGCCACAATAAAAATACCCCTGAGCCATAGTTAGCTCGTAAAAATCGGTGTAAAGTCCCCAGTGATTCGATGATAAAGGCATAACAAAAACAAATAAATTCAGATACCCTAAAGATAACGAGTTTATCCGGCATAAAAAGGGGAGGGAAAAGTATTTTTAAGGAAAACCTGTTAATCCCCGCTCAGAAATATGGTTTGCGCTCTGTTGGGACCAACAGATGCAACGGAAACCGGGATTCCCATTTCGTCTTCAATAAAGCTGATGTATTTATTAAGTTCGTCGGGGAATTCGTCCCGGTCTTTTATTTCGGTGAGGTCCGTTTTCCATCCGGGCAATTCCACATAAACAGGTTTAACGTTATCGGTAAGTTCAAAAGGAAAATGTTCCACCACTTCTCCGTCAATTTCGTAACCCAGGCATATTTTAATCGTTTCAAATGTATCGAGCACGTCGGCTTTCATCATAATGAGTTCGGTTACGCCATTCAGCATTACCGAATATTTTAGTGCCACCAGGTCGAGCCAGCCGCACCGCCGTGGCCTGCCTGTTGTTGAGCCGTATTCATGGCCGGCATCGCGCAATTTGTCACCGGTTTCGTCGAGCAGCTCTGTGGGAAACGGGCCCATACCGACACGTGTGCAATAGGCTTTAAAAATTCCGTAAACTTTGCCTATTTTTTGCGGAGCCAGTCCAAGTCCCGTGCATGCGCCTGCACAAATGGTGTTCGAACTGGTAACAAACGGGTAGGAACCGAAGTCGATGTCGAGTAGTGTTCCCTGTGCACCTTCAGCCAGTACAGATTTATTTTTTTTCAGCAAATCGTTAATAAAATGTTCGGTATCCACAATTTGAAACGATTTCAACACTTCCACACCTTCAAACCAACTTTGCTCACACTCGGCAAGAATTTGTTGGTAGTCGTAACGGAAAAATTCGGAAAGCATGGTCTTGTGATTTTCAATTCGCTCCTGGTATTTGGTGTCGAAATTGTGGAGTAAATCGCCAACACGAAGTCCTTCTCTGCCGATTTTATCTTTATAAGTCGGGCCAATTCCTTTTAAGGTTGACCCGATTTTGGTCTTTCCCTTTTTTTGCTCCGAAGCTGCATCCAAAATCCGGTGGGTGGGCAGAATCAGGTGGGCTTTTTTTGAGATATAGAGGTTTTTCGATAGTTCTACGCCTATTTTTTTTAGCGCCTCAATTTCTTTTTTAAAAATGATGGGATCGATTACGACGCCGTTGCCAATGATATTGATTTTGTTTTCGCGAAAAATTCCCGAAGGAATAGTATGCAGTACCTGTTTTATATTGTTGAATTCCAATGTGTGGCCCGCATTTGGCCCACCCTGAAAACGGGTAATGACATCATATTTCGGTGTCAGAACATCTACAATTTTCCCTTTTCCTTCGTCGCCCCACTGCAGGCCTAAAAGTACGTCAACTTTCATTTTTACTGAAATATATCATTAATGAAGCCGCAGATATTTACTTACGTAAAAGCTGTCTCAACGGCATTTTTAATCAGGTTTTAAAAGTACAAATATTTTTGAATGACGCTGCAAAAAAGATTTCAACAGCCGAGGATTTTATGAATTGGTAATGTGAAAGAAGCTACTCGTTTTTTACAGCATGGCCGTAAATATAAAGCGTGTGGTGCGAAAGTTTAAAATTATTTTTCTGGCAGGCATCTTCGATGATTTCCCGAATTCTGGGATCGAAAAATTCAACCACCTTACCGTTCGATGTATCGATGAGATGGTCGTGCTGCATGGTGGCAAAAGCTTTTTCGAACTGGGCAATATTTTTCCCAAACTGGTGCTTTACAACCAGTTTACACTCGAGGAGCAAATCGATGGTGTTGTACAATGTAGCCCGGCTTACCCGGTATTTTTTATTTTTCATGGATATGTACAACGACTCTATGTCGAAATGTCCTTCGCGCGAATAAATTTCGTCGAGAATTGCAAATCGTTCCGGAGTTTTTCTATGTCCGTTCTTTTCCAGGTATTCTGTAAACATGTTTCTTACAGTTTCCCTGGTTTTATGGTTATTCATATTTATTGAACCCTTTTAAACAAGCTTCAAAAATAAAAATATTTTTTTGATTATTAAGACTAAATAAAAATTAATCAGCGAGGTTTTCATCCCGCGAAACACGGTCAATTCCCTTGATTTTTTCCAGCCGGGCAATAAGATGGTGCAGGTCGTCGGCATTGTGGATGTAAAGGAATAAATCGCCTTCGAAAATGCCGTCGTGGGTGTCGAACTGAACGGATCGCATGTTAATGCTGAGCTGTTTCGAAATCACGTTGGTAACTTCGTTAACTATTCCCAGTCTGTCGAATCCCTCGAGGCGTAAACGGGTGAGGTACGATTGTTTTTTGAATTTGGTCCACTCGGCTGCAATAATCCGGTTGCCATGACTCGACAGGAATTTTTCCACCTCTTTGCAGCCGGTTTTATGAATTATAACATGGTCGTCGGCAGAGATGTATCCGATTACTTTATCGCCGGGAATAGGGTTGCAACATTTTGCAATCGAATAGGTTACATTATCCTGAGCTTCTTTTAACAAAAAGGGTTTACGTTTGTCAATTTTATGATGTTTGGTTTGGGGTTCAACTTTTGGTTCGGTTTTTTCAGCCTCATCCTTTTTTTTCCGGCTGAACGTGATATTCCAGTATTTTACCAGTTTGTTGGGCGATTTTTTTCCCAAAATTTCATCGACGTTACCCAGTTCCAGGAATCCCATTCCCACTTCAGAGTACAACTGGTCTTTATTATTCAGGTTAAAATGAGCAATAATTTTTTTCAGGTTGTTGGCAGTAACCGGTGCCTTTACCCCTTTCAGCGCCTCTTCCACCATTTCTTTTCCTTTGTCGATGTGTTTTTTCTTTTCCAGTTTAAAGGCGTCTTTTATTTTGGCCCGGGCTTTGGTTGTGGTGGCAAATTTGAGCCATTCCAGCTTTGGTATTTGTTTTTCTGATGTAAGGATTTCAATCTGGTCGCCGTTTTCAAGAATATGGCTTATCGGCACCAGTTTGAAGTTTATTTTAGCGCCGATACATTTATTTCCCAAATCGGTATGAATTTCATAGGCAAAATCAATGACAGTGGAACCTTGCGGTAATGAAACCATATCGCCTTTGGGCGTAAACAGGTTAATTTCCGAAGCGTAAAGATTCAGTTTAAAATCGTCGAGAAACTCAAATGCATCGGAATCGGGTGAACTCAGGTGTTCGCGAATCCGCTCAATCCAGGTGTCCAGTTCATTTTCGAATGTACTGATGTCTTTGTAGCGGTAATGGGCGGCAAAACCGTGTTCGGCAATTTCATCCATACGTTCTGTGCGTATTTGCACCTCTACCCATTTCCCCTGAGGGCCCATAACGGTAACATGCAACGACTCGTAACCGTTAGCTTTGGGCATGGTAATCCAGTCGCGAATACGGTCGGGGCGTGGTTTGTAGATGTCGGTTACCAGCGACAACACATCGAAACACTGGCGTTTTTCTGAAATTCCGGGTTTGGCTTTTATTACAATTCGTACGGCCAGAATGTCGTAAATCTCGTTGAAAGTAACTCCTTTTTTTTGCATTTTCTGCCAAATGGAGTAGCTCGATTTTAGCCGGTTTGTTACCGTACTTTCTATTTTTTCCTCTTTCAGTTTTTCTTTTATGGGCCGGATAAATTCGTTCACCAGGTAGTTGCGCTTTTCTTCCTGGTTGTGCAGCATTAACAAAATTTTGTTGTACTCTTCGGGGTGTTTGTATTTGAAACTGAGTTCTTCCAGTTCGCTTTTAATGGCATACAACCCAAGCCGGTGAGCCAGCGGAACATACAGGTAAAGCGTTTCGCCGGCAATTTTTATTTTTTTGTGGGGCGGCATCGAGTCGAGGGTTTGCATGTTGTGCAGGCGATCGGCAATTTTAATCAGGATAACGCGGATATCGTCGGAGAGTGTCATCAACATTTTTTTGAGAGTCAAAGCCTGTCGCGAATCAAAATCGCCCGACAGTTTGGTCAGTCCGTCAACAATCCGGGCTACTTTTTCGCCAAACATGTTTTCGATGTCGTTAATGGAATATTCGGTATCTTCCACCACATCGTGCAGAATAGCGGCACATATCGATGTAGCTCCGAGACCCAGGTCTTTGGCCACAATCCGGGAAACGGCTATGGGATGAATAATATAGGGTTCACCCGATTTTCGTTTAATCCCTTCGTGTGCGGCATTGGCAAACCGGAACGCTTTTTCGATTCGTGCCAGCCGTTGGTCATCAAATTTGTCCTTAATAACCTTCAGGAAATCCTGATAACGGTCTTCAATTTGTCGTATTTCAGCTTTATTAAAGTGCTGCAACTGTCTCTCTGTTAAATTGTTTATTTTTTATTCCCTGGTTTATTACCAGTTATTCAAAGTTTTTATTTTTTTTGGATTCTACCCAACCATTAACAAATAAAAAATGAAGTTGTTAATTCATAGTTAATTCTGACTGTGGCCGGGTGATTTAATTTTTTCGCAGAGCGAATAAATTGTCTGCGTCATTTTATTCCAACCGAAACGCTCCTTCTCTTTTTTTACATTTTCAATAAAGTTTGCTGCCCGGCTATTGCTGAAAAAGTCGATCAGCGCATTCCTGATTTCTGCCGCATCGGGAGGTACAACATACCCTGCCCTGCCGTTTGGAATAATTTCAGACAAACCACCTACGTCTGTAACGAGCATGGGTTTGTTGAAATGATACCCTATTTGTGTGACTCCGCTTTGTGTAGCTGATTTATATGGCTGGGCCACTATATCTGCCGCATTAAAGTAGTTTTCCACTTCCGAATTGGGAATATAATCCGTTTTCAGTACTACTTTGTCCTGAATATTCAGGTACTCAATAAGTTTTAAATATTTCGAGGCATCGGCGTAAAACTCTCCCGCAACAATCAATCTGATTTTATTTTGGACAAAATATTCATCGGCAAATGCATGCAAAAGCAGGTCGAGCCCTTTGTAGTCTCTTATGAATCCGAAAAACAAAACATAGTTGAACCGCCCGTCCAGATTTAATTTCTGCAGGGCAGTTTCCCGGGATTCAATTTTTCCGTAATGGTCGTAGATGGGGTGGGGAGAAAATTTTTTTGGTTTTTTCGCATCGAAAAGGGTAAGGTCATTCAGCACACTTTTCGACATGGCAATAAAACCGTCAACATTTTTTATAAAGTAGTTGCTCAGGAATTTATCTCCCGGTCTTTTTTCATGCGGAATAATGTTATCTACAACAGAAATTATTTTAGTATGCCTGTTTTTTTTCACCAGTTTGCAAATGGTTCCCAGGCTCATTCCCATAAACGGCAGCCAAAACCTGACAATCACCAAATCGGGTTGAGCTTTTTGAATTTTTCTTCCGGTTTTCAGCCAGTTTAGCGGGTTTACCGAATTGATTTCCGCGGTAACCGGAAAACTAAAAACAACAGTATCATCGGAAAACTGTGTTTTGCCCGGGAAAAGAAATTTCGGGTACTGCAGCGAAAACGAGACAATGTTTACATCGTGCCCCTCGGCAGTCAGTTGTTTTGCGAGGCGTTCGTTCAGGGCGGCAATGCCACCTCTCAACGGATGAGCAGGACCTAAAATGGTAATCTTCATGTCAACCGCTTTTTCAATTCTTTGGCCACAAATTTATCAATCGGGAACGATAAATCGTCGGTTTTTAATGCTTTTAATTTTACCCATCTGAAACTTTGACTGCCGTTTTCCATTTTTTCGAAATCGAAAGGCTTTTCTGAAATGGTAAACCGGAGTGGCATTTCCAAATCTGCCCGGTAATAAATACTGACGAGCTGATGGTGCGCGTAGAACAACGCCTCCTGAAAAAAATCAGTTGTATAAAAATGCCGGATGTTTTTTAGTTCCTGTCCGTTACATTCTTCCCTGAACTCCCTTCGCAGGCAATCGACGGTTCCTTCGCCATAGTTCAGTCCACCGCCGGGGAATTTCGTCATTTTCATTCCCAGCTGAAATTCATCGGTTAACAGCACCTCATTTTTCTCGTTTAAAATGACGCCGTAAACGCGGATTATAAATTTTCCGGAGTTGTTCATGAGATGTTCAATTTGGTTTTTAAAAATCCGATAATTTTCTCTGTATCGGGAGGATGAAACCAATATATTTCAGGGTCCTTCCGAAACCAGGTCAATTGCTTGCGGGCATACCTGCGGGTGTTTCGTTTAATTCGTTCAGCGGCTTTATCTTTTGAGATTTCGCCGCTGAAATAAGCAAAAAATTCGCGGTAACCTACTGTGTTAAGGGCGTTCAGGTTTTTTAACGGGTAAAGATTCCGGGCTTCATCCTCCAGTCCGGCTTCTAACATTTGATCCACACGCAGGTTGATACGCCGGTGAAGTTCAGTACGGTCACAATCCAACCCGATTTTGATGATGGCAAATGGCCTTTCTTTTTTGGGCGAAGTGCGAAACGATGAATAAGGTCTTCCGGTCATCAGGCAAATTTCAAGGGCGTGAACAATTCGGACGGGGTTTTTTAAATCGACCCTGAAATAGTATTCCGGATCGAGTTTTTTCAATTGCAATCGTAAACTTTCAATTCCTTCTTTTTTTAACCGCGTTTTTAAGGTTTCGCGGAGGTCGGGATCCACATCGGGCATGGTGTCGATGCCTTTGCAAACGGCATCGATATAAAGCATCGAACCGCCGGTCATTACAACAGTATCATAAATATTAAACAGGTTTTTCAGCAATTCGGTTGCTTCTGTTTCATACCGGCTGGCATTGTAATTTTCCAGTATAGAATGGGAGTGAATAAAATGGTGTTTTATTTCAGCCAGTTCTGCCGGAGAGGGAACGGCAGTGCCAATGGATAATTCCCGGTAAATTTGCCGGGAGTCGGCGGAAACGATTTCGGTAGTAAAAAACCGGGCGGTTTCTATGGCCACACGGGTTTTACCAATCGCTGTAGGGCCGGTAACAATAATCAGGGTTTTTGTCATGAACTTTAATTTCTGCCACAAATAAAACGCAAAAAAAAGACTGTCCAAAATTGAACAGTCTGAATAATTTTAATTTTTCTGCAATGAAAGATTAAAAATCTTCCATTTCACCGTAAAGTTCTGTGTAATCTTCTAAAATACCAAAATCCATCAAAACCTCTTCTTCCTGAAGTTTGGTTGAATCCTGTACAGGAGGGTTATCACCCAGAACCTGTACGGGGGCTTCACCCTGTTTCAGAGTGATTAACGGTTCTCTGAGATTTTTTTCCATAACAATTCCAGTTAGTTCTATAAATAATGATCTGTCGTTAATAAAATCAAACGTGTAAATAAATTGCTGCGTTTTCGATTGAATTAAGTCAGATAATTTTGTTTTTTGCATAATGTGGTAAATACCTCCGTTCAATCCTAAATCCAGGAGGGAAACTTCTTTTTGTTTTCTTCCGTTTTGGTCGGGGATAAAAAAAGAAGCCAGCTGGTGCGATTCGAAACCAACACTCTGCTGTATGACGGTATGCAAACCGAAAAAAGAATGTTCTCCGTCTGCTTCCAAAACAAGGTGGAAGTTTTTAGATTCCGGTGAAGTAATTCTAAATTGATAAATCATAACTTTGAACGAAATTCGTAGTCAAAGTTAAAAACCTTTTTAATCAAAAAACAAGATGGGAAATCGGTTGGTCTTCGATAAAATTGATGAAATGTTTCATTTTCGGGGTTTTTAAAACGAATTGGATATGCTTCAAAAATCTGATCTATAACATGTTTCCCTCCTGTTTCCAAAATCTATTCGGTATGCTCAACTGCTGAAATTACCTCCTTTTAAAAAATGTTAAAAGTTTTTAAGGCAGGAAAATTATCGAACAATCGCGTCATCTGTTCGTCGATTTTTTGGATTTTAAACTGAAATTGATGTGTAATATTCCCTAACTTTAGGTCACTAATTGAGTGGTTTTGTTCATCTTATTTTTAACATTCTGAAAATAGAAAACAATGCGTAAAGCGACTTTATTCGCTGAAAATATGAGGATTGCGCTCAAATCGGTTCGGACAAATCTGTTACGAACGATACTGACTGTTTTAATTATTGCTGTTGGTATTACTGCCTTAATCGGTATTCTTACTGCAATAGATTCCATCAAAAATTCAATTACCAAAGAATTTACTTTTATGGGAGCCAACACATTTACCCTTACAAGCCGCGGAATGCGTGTGCATGTGGGCAACCAGCAGTACCGGACGAAAAACTATTCCTATATTTCCTACTACCAGGCCAAAGCGTTTAAAGAGCGGTACCAGTTTCCGGCAACAACAGCCATTTCTGTAAACGCATCGGGAAATGCCACGGTTAAATACGGGTCGGAAAAAACCAATCCCAATATTAATGTAAGGGGCATCGATGAGGACTATTTGCAAACTGCGGGCTTCGAAATTGAAAAAGGAAGGAGTTTTAATGATTCGGAAATTACCAACGGACGCCCGGTTGTATTGTTGGGCAGCGATTTGGTGAAACTTCTGTTTAAAAAAGATGAAGACCCGTTGCAGAAAGTGGTGAGTATCGGCAGCGGAAAATATAAAGTTGTCGGCACTTTAAAAAGTAAAGGCAGCGGTATGGGAATCAGTAACGATTTGGTGTGTTTTATTCCCTACACCAATACCCGGAACTATTTTTCACGACCCAATATGAATTTTAGTGTTCAGGTGATGGTTCCCCGGGCCGAAATGCTCGATGTTGCCATCGGTCAGGCTGAAGCAGTTTTCAGAAACGTGCGCGGCCTCGATCCGCTGGATGAAACTGATTTCAACATTGAAAAAAGCGATAACCTGGTGAATATTTTACTCGATAATATCCGGAATATTACGCTGGTTGCCACAATAATCGGGTTAATTACACTTTTTGGCGCTGCAGTTGGACTGATGAACATTATGCTGGTTTCGGTTACTGAGCGTACGCGTGAAATTGGCGTACGAAAAGCCATTGGCGCCAAGGGTTCAACCGTCAGGCAGCAATTTCTGATTGAAGCGATTGTGATTGGGCAGATTGGCGGTATTCTTGGAATTATAATCGGAATACTTGTCGGGAACATGGTGTCGGTGATTATTGGTTCGTCCTTTATTATTCCGTGGATGTGGATAATTGTCGGAGTTATTCTCTGTTTTCTGGTGGGAATAATATCGGGATATTATCCGGCCCAAAAGGCTGCCCGGCTCGATCCCATTGAATCGCTCAGGTACGAGTAAAAAAAAGGATGCCTTCCGACATCCTTTTTATACCATATATATATAGTACTTTATTTTACAGAATCGATATATTCTACAAGTTCGACAACTTTTAAAGAATAACCCCATTCATTGTCGTACCATGAAACCACTTTTACGAAGTTGTCATTTAGACCGATACCGGCGCCTGCGTCGAATACCGAAGTACATGATTCACCGAGGAAGTCGTTGGAAACCACGGCGTCTTCAGTGTAACCCAAAACACCTTTCAGTTCGCCTTCCGAAGCTTCTTTCATGGCAGCGCAAACCTGTTCGTACGAAGCGCCTTTTTCAAGGCGTACAGTGAGGTCAACCACTGAAACGTTGGGAGTTGGCACACGGAAAGCCATACCGGTAAGTTTTCCGTTCAAACTGGGAATAACTTTGCCTACAGCTTTTGCAGCACCGGTTGAAGAAGGAATAATGTTTTGTCCTGCTCCGCGACCGCCGCGCCAGTCTTTTTTCGATGGTCCGTCAACCGTTTTTTGTGTGGCTGTTGTGGCGTGTACTGTTGTCATCAAACCTTCAACAATGCCAAATTTGTCGTGCAGAACTTTGGCAACCGGGGCCAGGCAGTTGGTGGTACACGATGCGTTGGAAACAAAAGTCATGTCGTTGGTGTAGCTTTTGTTGTTTACGCCCATCACAAACATCGGGGTATCGTCTTTCGACGGAGCCGACATAATCACTTTTTTAGCACCTGCAGCGATGTGTCCCTGCGCTTTTTCTTTTGTCAGGAACAAACCGGTTGATTCCACAACATATTCAGCGCCAACTTCGTCCCATTTCAAATCGGCCGGATTGGGTTCCGAAGTAACTCTGATTTTTTTACCGTTTACAACCAGCATTCCGTTTTCAACAGCAACTTCACCATTAAATCTTCCGTGAGTCGAGTCGTATTTCAGCATGTAAGCAATGTAATCAGGATCAAGCAAGTCATTGATCCCAACCACCTCAACATTTTCTTTTGCAACTGCAGCACGGAAAACCAAACGTCCGATGCGGCCAAAACCATTAATACCTATTTTAATTTTTGACATAGTTGTGTAAGTTTTAAATTTATTATAATGAACTATTTGTTTAAATTACTTCAGGTTAATTCCTGAATCAGAAACATATACAAATTAACTACTAAATTTTCACAGTTTCAAATCTGATATTCAAAATCGGGAAACAGACTTCCAACTTTAATGTTAATTTAAAAGAGAACGCCTCACGCCGGTTCCTTTTTTCGATTGTCCCCTGCCGGGGGAGGAGAACAGATTTATCTGTTCGGAGGGGGTTTGTCCCCGTGCAGGCATAAAATATTGAATACTTTGAACAGGTGCTTTTTTCCCGTTTTCTTTTTACTATTTACGGCCACCCCTTCATTCGTCCGGTAAATATTCAATTCTCAGAAAGGTATTTTGTTGTTAAATTGGTTTTTTCCAGTTTATTATGCAGGTTTTTTAGTGTCGGAAAAACCGGGCTTTCAGAAAAAACAGGCCTGGCATATCGTTGCCGGTTGCTGGTTGCCGATTGGTTGCTGCCGAATACCAACTGTTCATCTTCTTTTCAATCTCCACCAATCTCTATCAATCCCCATCCCTATTCTCCGCAGTCGCCCACTGCACCTTTTCCGCCTCCGGTCCTTTTTTGGAATAGGCCGGGCATTTGCAGATTTTACAAGAATACAAGGAAAAAAGAAGGAGAAATATTAAAAGTGGAATAAAACGAATACCGGTTTTAATACTCCGCAATCTGTATATCTTCATTATATAACTCATTTTATCAATTTCAGCAATTCAGAACAGGTAAAAAAAACGAGGAATTTTTCCTCGCAAAATATTTTTTACAACATAAAATGCATCCAATCCCGTCAGTTAAGCGAAAAAAACTTTTTTTTATTGTAAATAATTAAAAAAATTGAAGTAAAATTGCACAAAATAAAACGTGGGCAGACTTGTACAGAACAAAAAAAATGTTAACAAAGCATGGGATTTGTCAATACAGGCCTGTTGATAACAAAGGGAAAAACAAGATATTTTATTCAGCGATTCGTTTGTACATTGCTGATTATTTTATACGTTTGTATTTGTTTATCCTGTAGCAAGAAGGGACGATATAACTAAAACAATGATTAAAAGATTAAATATTTTAAAATCAATCAATCAATTAAGTTCAATTTAAAAAGAAATGCTATGAGAAAATCATTTACTTGGTTCTTAAGTTTAATGGTACTCCTTACAGCCTTTGCAACCCACGGGTATGCGCAGGAACCACAGGAAACCGTTGAACTTTACGCAGAAGATGCCTCATTTTGTTACAATGAGGACAACGATTACACGGTAACAATCTCAGTACGGGATTTTATTAAGTTAGACAGTTTTGAACTGGCTTTGGAGTTTAACGATGAAATTTTTCAGTATGAATCCGTTTCCGGGATTCATTCATCGCTATCAGGAGTGAATGTTTCGAAAACCAGTAACGATGTTGTAGATATTACCTGGTTCGGAACTGAAGCTACGATCGGTGATAATGTGGAAACGCCTATCATGGTACTTCACTTCTCTTTGCTGGGATTTCCGGGCAATACCTCGGAACCTCCGGTTGTTGACATGAAGTGGGGAACTGCAAATTTCTGGTATGATATTGGGAGTGGTGTACAAGATGCTGTAAATACGGTTATTACTGATGATGGCTCACTTGCCGTAAACGTAGAAATGACCGGTATTGAAACTACTGTAACTACTGAAACCTGTGCCGGTGGCGATGTAACTTTGACCGTTACTGCTCCCGATGCAGCTTTTTATTTATTTAATGAAGACCCGAATCCGGCTAACTGGACTGGAGCATGGTCAACTTCGCCCGACTACGATGTTGCTGCAGGCGACGTTGTTACAGTCCGCGTTAAAGATGCCGACGGATGTATTTCGTTAAAACAAACTGTTACGGTTCCTGAAACAGTTGATCCTGTTTCTTTTACTGTTGCAACCCAGGATCCTGCATGTTATGGACAAAACGGTTCAGTTGTATTTAGTGCAACCGGCGGTGTTGCTCCTTATACGTATTATATTTCACCTAATGCAGATGGTTCAGGTGCAGTTACCAGAACAAACTTCCAGTTTTCTTATGCACCCGGAACTTACTATGTGGCTGTACAGGATGCCAATGGTTGTGCAAATCTTGCAGATTTAGATTACTGGCAGGAAATTACCATTAATCCCAATGAAGATGTTTTGGAGGTTACACCGGTAGTAACTGATGTCTCCTGTAACGGAGGTTCAGATGGTGCTATTGCAGTAACCGTAACTAATGTAACTGAAGTTTCACTGAATGGTGTAAACTGGTTTGCTGTTGGTGAAGGAGGTTATACTTTTGAGGACCTTGCAGCAGGAACTTACACAGTTCACGGAAGAAACGAAAACGGATGTACAGTTTCAGCTACCGGTGTGGTTGTTGATGAACCGGATGCAATTACTTTCGACATGGATATTGTTGATACTTCATGTGGTGGCGCAGATGATGGTCAAATCATTGTTTCCAATATCGTTGGAGGTACTGCTCCTTACACTTTGGCAATTGCAGAAAGTGGAAATGTAACATCTGAATCTGGAGTTGATGCTGATGGATTCACTTTCACTAACCTGAAGCCAACTTATTATAGTTTAACGATTACTGATGACAATGGTTGTGTTGTTGAATACAGCAATCCCAACAATACTCAAAATGTTATTTCTGTTCAGTCACCTGAAGACATTCAGTTTGTAGTGAATATTGTTCAGCCTGATTGTAATAACGAAGCTGCACTGGTTCAGGTACTAAATATTACAGGTGGTACCGGAACTTACGAAATTCTTTTCAACGGAGTTGAATCTGAAGAAGATGCCGTTAATACATTTGTATGGGCTTATCCTTATGATGCTTTAACTGTAACTGTTCAGGATCTTGTTGAAGAAGGTGAAGCTTGTCCGGTAAGTCAGGATTTCGATTCTGAAGATGTAGTTAACCCGGAAGTTTTAACGGCTTCGGTTTATGACTGGTTTGCACCAACCTGTATCGACGGAAACGACGGAAGCGTTCGTTTGCAGATTGAAGGAGGTACAAAACCTTATTATTATTCCATTAACGGAAGTTCTGCACAGGAAACCAGCACTACTTTAACAAATATCAGAGTAGGAGTTGGTGTTCATACCATCCTGGTTTGGGATGCCAACGGTTGCGAATATGAATTACCGATTGAAGCGGACGTGGATATGGATGAAAATGAAATTGAAGCATTTTCCGATCTTCACATCGACTGCTTCGGCGATAAAGTCGGAACCATTTCTGTTGAATTCGATAGCTGGGCCGATGGTTTAACCGGCGAAGGCGAAGAACCCGTTCGCGGTGTTCAATTCTATGTTGAAAACGAAGCCGGTCAGGTTTCTTCCTTTATGCCTTCCAACGGAGGTGGTACAGCAACCACTTTCAATGCTGGCACTTATATCGTTTGGGTTGTTGACCAATATTCCTGTGAGTCAAATCCTGATACGGTTGAAATAACTGAAAATCCGGAATTGCTGATTGATGTTATTTATACAACTGCTGCTTCCTGCTTTGAAACATTCGAAGGAACAATTACTATTCATGCAACCGGAGGTAATGTTCCGGGTGACGCTATGCTTGAATATGCAGTAGTTAACAATGAAGCTGCACTTGGAAATATTAACGAGGGCCTGTGGTTACCTTTTGATACGTATAATGATGAGGACTATGATCCTGCATTAAGCACTGTTAGCTTCAATGTAGATGGCGGAACTTACTGGATTGCCGTTCGCGATGTTGGCTGTGATGAAGTATGGTATAAAGAAGCAGTTGTAGTTGAAGGTTATGAAGAATTGCTGGTTGACGAAGATGAAATCACTTCTACCGACCCGCTATGCTTCGAATCGGAAAACGGAACCATCACTGTTCCGATGAGTGCTGTGAGTGGCGGTGCCGGTTCATATCTGTTTACCCTACTCGAATGGGTAGAAGGCGAATGGGTTGAAATGGAAGATTACACCGACCAGGCTACCGGTGATTTCACAGGTTTACCTGCCGGAGTTTATGCCGTAATGGTTGAAGATTCAGAAGATTGTCCTTCATATACAACTGAAGCAATTACATTGGACGATCCTGCTGAGTTAACTTTTACTACCCAATACTGGCACTTTAGTTGTGAAGATTCCAATGACGGAAGAATTACACTGAATGTAACTGGTGGTACAGGAAATTACTGGTATGCCATTAATAACCAGAATGCATGGGTTGCATTTGGAAACGAAGTTGCTACCAAAACATATATCGCAACTGAACCTGGAACCTTTGTTATCTGGGTAAAAGATGAAAACGATTGTATTGCTGAACCGGATACAATTACAATTCTTGAACCTACCGGTTTAACTGCTGAATGGGAAGTTACTCAAGGAATTTCTTGTTATGGTGATGAAGATGCTGAAATTTCAATAGAAGGTTTTGGCGGATGGGAAGGAATGACAACGTATCAGTATAGTGTTGACGATGGTGAAACCTGGACATCTGCATATTCTGCAGGCGCTGTTGCAACAATTGGCGGATTGGGAGCTGGAGACCATATTATACTTGTTCGTGATGGTAGTTCATATTCAGACCCTTACCAGCAACCGGACGAAGATTGTGTTTTCCCGGTATTAGTTACTATCGAGGATATAGAACCGATTACTTACGATGTGGTAATTGAAGATGTTAGCTGTAAAGATGGTGCTGACGGTACATTCACAGTTGAAGTCCTTAGCGGCGGCACGCCCTTTGACGACGATGTGAATGAATATTACGGATATAAAGTTCAATTGACCGGTAGTGGTTATGATAGCGGCGAAATTTATACAGGTGCCGACAATACTTATACATTTGAAGGACTGGCACACTCACATTATACATTGTATATTACCGATGCCAACGGATGTGTTCTGCCTGATCCTGCAACAATACCGCCAACAGAAGGTCCTTACACTACCCGTGAATCATGGGAAGTTCAGGAGCCTGAAACTTATTTGACGCTTGACGCTGAATGGGTACAGGATGCAACATGCTACGGCGAAGAAGACGGGCAGTTCCTGCTCCACGCTGATGGCGGAACAGCTCCTTATAAATACTGGGCTGGCTTGTCAGTTGAACCTAACGGACATGTTCTTGTTCCTGAAGCACCTGCAGAAGATTCAGATGAATGGCAGGAAAGCAACGAGTTTAATGTTGGTGCAGGTACATGGGTTGTTTGGGTATTGGATAACAACGGTTGTATTGTTGGCGGCGAATACGAAAATGAAGTTCCGGTGAACAAATGGCGTGTGAAAGTTGAACAACCCGATTCCATTGAGTGGGCATTCCATACTACTGGAGACCCGGCTATGGTTCATTATGTGCAACCTTCCTGCTTTGGCGAATGGGATGGAGCTATTCACCTTTGGAATATAAGTGGTGGCTCTGGTACTTACAATGCACGTGTTTGGGGTACAAGCGCTGCCGGAGAAACTGTTGATTCTACCTATACCGATATAGAACTCGAAGGTTCGCTCTATTGGTTGCGCGGTGTTCCTGCAAGCGATGAAAACGGTTTTGAAGTAACCGTTATGGATGACAATGGTTGTACTTCAGCTGTTGATACCATCGTTGTTGACCAACCGGACGAATTGACAGTAGAGTTGATTATTTCTGAAGGTTCTTTCACCTGTTCCGATGCAGTGGAAGGTTGGATTGAAGCTGTTGCCGAAGGCGGTGCCGGTAATTATGAATACCAGTTGTTGAAAAACGGTGTGGTTCATACTGCATGGCAGTCTGTTGCCAGCGCATTCCTGGTACAAATCGGTAATGAGTTTACTGTTCAGGTTAGGGATGGCAGCGACTGCGAAGCTGAGGCCACAAGAGATATTCAGCAAATTGCAGAAGTTGTGATTGTTGATGTCGAAAACCGTTCCTGCTTCGGTATGGAAAATCCGAAAGCAGTTGTTACCGCTACTGCCGAACCTGGAAGGGCGTTATTTATACGTTACCAAAAGGTTGAAGGTGCAAGTACAATCGGACCGTGGGGAGAATGGGTACCATTCAATGAAGAAGAAGGCGAA
>Ga0334901_1002253_pt1 | contig 17032 bp, 13 predicted proteins | sample GraSluR3_MG_3_FD_207216 | JGI IMG/M metagenome (GOLD analysis project Ga0334901, IMG submission 207216) | Sludge microbial communities from methane-producing bioreactor in Wageningen University, Netherlands - Granular Sludge_15_08-R3 | ecosystem: Engineered > Bioreactor > Anaerobic >... | reverse complement strand
CGTTGTTTCGAATCACAGCCTCTTTATCTACCTTAAATGAAATCACTTTTTTGGGCAAATACGCAGCATTGTCGGCCTGCCGGAGTTTGGTTGCCGGATTATCGTCTGCCAGAAAATTAACGGCTTCTTTCAATCCAATCGATTCTCTCGAAATCCGGGGATTATCCATCAGGTAAACAATATCGCGGGTTCCCTGCCGGTATTTGTCTTCCGTCATTGAAAAAGGCAGGGGATCCGATTCGTAGGCTTTTCTTTTCATCTGATTGATGTACCAGTCGGTTTGCAGGTAACTCAGGTTGCAAACGCGTACATCGGTACGCACCCCTTCCACTTCCTGGTTGTACCAAAGCGGGAAAGTGTCGTTGTCGCCATTGGTAAAAATAATTCCGTTGGGCTGGCAGGTTTTCAGGTAGTTTGCACCCAAATCACGGGCGGTGTATCTGCCCGAACGGTCGTGGTCGTCCCAGTTTTCGGCAGCCATAATTCCCGGTACCAGAACGAGGGTTGCCAAACCGGCAATTCCTCCTGCCAGCGGCTCTTTCATGTATTTTTTCAGTGTTTCGGAAATGGCCAGCACACCGAGGCCAATCCAAATGGCAAATGCATAGAATGACCCGGCATAGGCATAATCCCGTTCACGTGGCTGATGCGGGTACTGGTTCAGGTAAATGACGATGGCCAGACCGGTCATAAAAAAGAGCAGAAAAACGACCCAGAATCCTTTTTTGCCTTCGGCTCCCTTGTTGTATTGAAAGAATATGCCGAGCAGACCCAGCAACAGCGGCAGGAAAAAGTAGGTATTGCGGGCTTTGTTATTGGCAAAACGGTCGGGCAGGTTATCCTGGCTCCCCAAGCGCATTTCGTCAATAAACTTTACACCGCTCAGCCAGTTTCCGTACAGAGTACCTCCATGCCCCTGGATATCGTTCTGGCGGCCAACAAAGTTCCACATAAAATAGCGGAAATACATGTGTCCCACCTGGTACCGGAAGAAAAATCCAAGGTTTTCGCCAAATGTTGGTTTTGTAATGGTCTCCGTCTGCCCCGATTCATTCCTGTGCTGAATTCTTCTACCCTTAATTTTTCCCCATTGCTGATAATCCTGTGCATGAGCGGGATCCATACTGCTGTACATGCGTGGAAAAATGGTTTTAAATTTATCGTCGTAATTTGGAATAACCCTGTGATCTGTAATTACATATTTCCCGTCAATTTGCGAATATATCGGTTTGCCTTCTTTGTACCTTTCCTGCGGATTGAGCGGTGAATTGTAGTATTGCCCGTAAAACAACGGGCGGTTTCCATACTGTTCGCGATTCAGGTAATACAACAGGGAAAACATATCTTTCGGGCTGTTCTGGTCCATCGGCGGCGCGGCAGCAGAGCGAATAATAATTAACGCAAATGAGGAATAGCCGATTAAAATAACCGTAATCCCTATGATTACTGTATTCCACAACACCTTGTTTTTCTTCGCGGTATATCGAATACCATAAACGATAGCTGCTATAAGTAACGCAATATAAATAAGCACTCCCGATTTAAATGGCAGGCCAAAAATGTTAACAAACAACAACTCGAACCACGAAGCCACAGTAACCACACCTGGAATAATTCCCCACATGAGAACACCGAGAATGACAATTGAAACTATAAATGCTGCAATAAATCCGTTGCGGGTTGGTTCATATTTCCTGAAATAATAAACAAAAACAATGGCAGGGATGGCCAGCAGGTTAAGCAAGTGAACGCCAATTGACAATCCAATCATATAGGCAATAAAAATCAACCATCGGTTGGCATAAGGCTTGTCAGCTGTGTTTTCCCATTTTAAAATCGCCCAGAAAACGATGGCGGTAAGCATCGACGAAAACGCATAAACCTCGCCTTCAACGGCCGAAAACCAAAAGGTGTCGGAAAATGTGTAGGCCAGCGAACCAACTACTCCTGCAGCCATTATGGAAACAATATTTCCTTTGGTTACTTTTTCAGCATTGGTAATCAATTTAAAGGCCAGGTGTGTGATGGTCCAGAACAAAAACAAAATGGTGAATGTACTGGCCAGGGCCGACATAATATTTATCATTTTGGCTACATTTTCAGTACCGGCAAAAAGGGTAAAGAAACGTCCGAAAACCATAAACACAGGTGCTCCCGGGGGGTGCCCAACTTCAAGTTTATACGAAGTGGTAATAAACTCGCCGCAATCCCAGAAACTGGTGGTAGGTTCAATTGTCATTAAATAAACAACGGCTGAAACCAGGAATACCAGCCAGCCCGTCAGCTTGTTAACAAACTTATATTCTTTCATTTGATACTGTTTTCTTTCGTCAGATTTTTTTGTAAACGGTTAATTGATGCGAAGATAGTTGTTTTGCATAAAACAGAAAGAACAGAATGTCGATTTAAGGAATTTTAAAATGTTTCCTTCAGACCAGCATAATTCCCGAAACCAAACGTCCGGTTTCAATTCCCTGGCGGCGGGCAGAATAATACTTTTCCTTGTTTTGAAACGTACATTCTGCCAGTATTTCAATGTTTTCAGGAATCAGCCCGCATTCCAGTAAAATCTGCCGGTTGGCTTCCCATAAGTTAAAATGAAATTTCCCGGAGTTATTTTGATGTAGTGTTTTTCCCGAATTGGGAATATTTTTCTGAACGGCCTTCACCACTTCATCTCCTACCTCGTAAACATCGGGGCTAATCGACGGACCAACAGCAGCAAAAATATTTTCGGCCCGTGAATGATATCCGGTTTTCATTTTTTCGATGGATTCCCCTGCAATTTTTTTCACCGTGCCCCGCCAGCCGGCATGAATGGCGGCAACAACCTTTTGTTTCGGGTCGAACAACAGAATGGGAACGCAGTCGGCGGTTTGAACGCACAAACAAATTCCCGGACGGTTGGTCACCAAGGCGTCGGTTTCCTGTAGCTCCTCCTCCGGCAGTCCGTAAATTTCGGCCACACAGTTTGTATGTGTTTGTCGCGGAAAAACCAGCCGGTCGGACGGTATTCCCAGTATTTCTGCCAGTTTTTTCCGGTTTCCATCAGTTTTTTTTGAGGAATTACCCGTAAAACGGGGTGCATTGTTTTCTACAAATGTATTCCTGGTGGTTGTAAATGCAATTACATTTTCAAACAGTTCAAAAATTCGATATAAAATAAGGGAATTATGCATTTTTAAGAATCTCATTTAACTTTTGTCTGTTCACAATGGTAACTGTTTTCTTTTCGACGGTAAAAAGCTTTTCACGCTGCATTTCGCTCAACACGCGGGCCAGCGAAGGACGGGTTACTCCAAACATTTCCGAAAGCTGCTGCTGGGTGGTTTTCAGTTCGATGGAATGTCGCGTATCGCCGGCCTGCTGCAAAAGATAGTGCGCCACCTTGGCGCGAATGGTTTTAAAACTTAAAAACTGCAGCTTTTGTGAAAGGAACTGGCTGCGCGAGGAAATACTGTTCAGATAATTCCGGAGAATAGCGGTGTTTCTTTGTAAAATTTTTAAAAATTCCGGGACAGGTATGGCCAGAATTCTCACTTCGTTGTTTGCAGTTACCGTAACCGGAAACCGGTTTTCTTTTCCAAACAAAAATGCCGTGGCGAGCGGCCGCGGCGCCTCGATGTCTTCAATTTTTATGGTTTTCCCCGAATAATCAATCATCTCTCCTTTAACACTGCCCGAAAGTATAATAAACAGGCTGTTAACCGGTTCACCCTGCATGGCTACTATTTCTCCCTTTTGATAACGTTTTGCCTGGTAATGAATCCCATTCAGCAGTTTTTTGCATTCCTCTTCCGGAATACCTTTAAAAACGGGGCACTGCTCCAACAGTTTATAATCCATCATTTTTTAAAAATTTGTAACAATTGGTACAATTCAAAAAACGCAGTTCTTCTATCTTTGTTGTCGAAAAATTAGCGAAACAATGATACGGGAAATAGTTCATATCGACGAAGAATTGTGTGACGGATGTGGTGTTTGTGTTCCAAACTGCCACGAGGGGGCGCTGCAGATAATCGACGGAAAGGCCCGCCTGATAAGCGAACTGATGTGCGACGGCCTTGGAGCCTGTATTGGTCACTGTCCGCATGAAGCCATCACTATCGAAAAACGCGAAGCCGAAGCATATGATGAAGTTGCGGTAATTTCACAAATGATAAAAAGCTGGAAAAATACTGTTTTCGCCCACCTGAAACATTTGCAGGACCACAACGAAACCGCTTATTTAAAGGAAGCACTCGATTTTATAAAAGTCAATCGCGAAAATATGCCGTTTTCAATTGCCGAAGTTCACGAACTACTGCATAACGAGCCGAAACAACAAGTTGGGCGCCAGCAGGTTTCGGGCGGTTGCCCCGGTTCGGCGCCGGTGGCATTCAGCGCAGCGGGATTTAAAATGGCGCAACCCGGCGAAGAGATGGATTCTGCCCTCACCCACTGGCCTGTTCAGTTGCATCTTATCAATCCGGCGGCATCTTATTTTCACGGAGCCGACCTGCTGATTGCTGCCGATTGTGCCGCTTTTGCGCACGGCGATTTTCACCGAAAATTTATCTCCGGCAAAAAAATGGTGATTGCCTGTCCGAAACTTGACCAGGGAAAAGACATTTATATTCAGAAGTTTATTCGCCTGATTAATGAGGCCAAAGTGAACACCATAACCGTTGTGATTATGGAAGTTCCGTGTTGTGGCGGCCTCATTGGCATGGTACAAACAGCCCTTTCGCACGCCGAAAGAAACGTACCGGTGAAAGTGGCGGTTATCAGCACCCGTGGCGAAGTACTTTCTGAAGAGTGGGTGATTTAATTTAAATGGCTAATCGCCTCGCTGGCAGCGGTTAAAAGGGGTTCGTTTGAAAGCGGTTTGCCCACTGCTTTTTGCATCCATTCATCTGGAGTCAGTTGCCCCAACGCAAAAATGCGTTCTACTTCCGGTGCCAGCGGATGTGTTTTAAAATGCTCTTCGAGCTGAAAATGAATTAAATGCCCGAGCGCATAATTGGGCAAATACATGGGCGAATTTATCATGTGCGAATAAACGGCCAGAATAGTTTGGTCTTCCATACCAAACACTGGCGCAAAATAATCGTTCCAAACCTTTTTGCTGATTTCAAGTGTTGCATTTTTTAACTGTTCCGCGGTGCAGTCCGGATTGTTGTACATCCATTTCCACATTTGCATATCCACCATTGAAACGCCCGTGATTTCGAAAACCGACCAGAGAATATCCAGTGTTTTCAGGTGCTCCGCATCCGGATTTTCGTTTTTCATATCCAGCAGAAAGAGGTCTCTATCCTGAAAAATGAAAGCCAGCGCTTCGGTGAACGCAGTATTTGGAACTCCGTTCATCATATAATACGGTACATCGTGCAGCGAAATGGTTTGTTCCACATTGTGCCCGAATTCATGAACAGCAATATTGTATCCTTTATAATCCATTCCGCCTTCGGGAATTCGGGTGCGCAGACGGGCTTTCTCTTCCTTCATGGAAGCTCCCCAGGCGTGGCCCGAACCGCGGGCCGGGTCAACGGCTATTTTCGATGCCAGGAACTGTGCTTTTTCATTTTCAAAACCCAGTTTTTTCAGCATATTTCCCAGATCATTTTCCAGGGCGCCTGCATCGGGATATTTGGCGCGGGTAATTGCATTCAGTTTCTCTTCGGGAATGGAACTTCGCGCTTTAAATCCATCGTACCAGATGTCCCAGGGTTGAAGGTTCCGTCCCAGTCTGTTTTCAATTAGTTCGCCAACTTGCCTGAGTTGCGGAGCGCTCAAAAACTCATGAAACAATGCTTCCACCTCTTCCTGCGGAATTTGCATATCGCCCGAAAACGAGCGTTTAATTGCTGTATTCAGCACCGGATGATAAGGGTCGAATGCTTTAAATGCCCTGAAATTGTTCACGATTTTCTGATAACGGGCGGCTGGTTCCGGCGTGGTTTCAACGGCCTGTCCATTTCGGAAAACTTTGTTTTCGTAAGGATTCCAGCCAAATTCACCCGAATTAATCACTTTTTCAGGAATCGACTGGTCAATAATCCGCTGCATAACCTGATAAATTATTTCTTGTTTTTCAGGTCCGTTTTCACGATTGGCATAATTGGCCTTAATTTCGTCGCGCAGGTTCCAGTGGCTCAGCAAAACCATATTCCCGGGGAAAAATGTTTCGCCGTTTTTGCCCAGCAATTTTCCCATGTAAATGTTGTATTCGGCAATGTAAGCATCCGATTCTGCCGAAACTGCTGCACTCTTCTGGATAAGTTCAGAAGGTACGCGCGAGCTGAAAATGTCTCCCATACGCGCATAAGCCCATTCCTGTTCCGACCAGTTTTCGCCCAACTCATTCTTTTCTTCGGTAGAATAAAAAGGGAAATTCAGGGCTACCACAAAAGCAATTTTATTGGCGTAAAAATCGTTGCTCAGATGGGCTCCGGCGCTGTAAGCCGAAAACATGTGGTCGATAGAATGAAGCGGTCCGGATTGTAAATCCACATTCCATCTTAAATCAATGGCTATTTTATTAAAATGCCCGAAAAGCGCTTCGAAATAGTCAGACATTTTCATAAAAACGGCTTGTTTTTCTTCGGTGTCGCCAATATAATTTTCGGTGCAAAAAGTCACAAACTCTTCCGGTGTGCCGTCGGATTGCCGCCAAAGCGAGGATGCATGGGTTACACCTCTTTTTATAATTTTTATGTCGGCTTCAGGAAATTTATCCGCTATTAACCGGGTTGCTTCTTCGGTCTGAAATTCAGTAATTGTCAGATTCATGGTTGGTACTTCGTTTGTTTTTTGATTACACCCAATTAAAAAAACTAATACAACAACAAAGAATTGAAACCGTTTCATTTTACTCCTCTTTAAATTGAAAAATTTGATAAATTCCGAAAATAGGATTCTTCAAATCAAAATTCAATGATATTAACACACTAAAATGTAAAATCAGGCATAATTCTCAACCAAATTCGATGAGGCTGTTGGTTTAAAAATACATATTTTCATCCATTTTTTTTTGCTAACTAATTAATCTCAGTCACAAACATTTGATATAGAACATGACACTTCATTTAATTTAAAATTTCCAATTTTTATAAGAAAATATTTGGAATTATCGATTAAAATTTTATCAGATTTGGTTTGGGATTACTTTTTTACTCTGCAAAAAATCATATAACATTATTCAACCATTTATGAATCAAATCAATAAAACGAATTATAAATCGGTATTATTTCAGTTTTGATTGTATTCGACATTTTTAGAACTATATAATATAATAATAGAGTATTCGTAAAATTCTAAAACTAAACTTTACTGCCAAATATCATGTTCGTCCCAAATATGGACAATAAGTCCGAGTTAGAAAATTTATTTGATTTCACAAAAAAGACAAAAAACTCTTTTTTTTTCTTACTAAGAATCTCATAAAAAGAAGTTTACAACAAAATCAAAAAATAAAAATCGAGAATGGATTCAAATTTGACCACTGTTCTGCGAGTTTTTCACCAAAAATATCAAGTAGTGTTCTTGTTTATTTTTTGTAACTTTTCATTTAGAATCAAAATGGAAATTTAACCGTGAAATTCCAACTTAATAAAAACAATTTCTTAGTGTTACCGATATGTGGGTGACAGTAGGGAACCTCTGTTTTAAATGGAAAAATTCAACAATTATCTGACCTCCGGTAAACGCAGAAAACCAACTCAATAGCCCGTTTTTAAATGGTGAAATCTGAATTAATTTTATAATTCTATTTTAAATCTAAAAAAGAGTGATTAGTATTTAATAAATCCCTGCAATTTTTAATTTAAAACCAGTCTGTACTTTACGTATGTTTACTACTTTACAATTTGTAAGCTTCTGAAAGCTGAAAACATCAGCGCACTATTTAACTAAAAGATTTACTAAAAACAAAGATTTTTGTATGTCAAAAAAAAGGTTTAAAGAATCGGAAATCCAAAGAATTCTTCAAGAGTACAAGGACGGCGCCTCAATTCAACAAATTATTAAAAATTATGGGATTAGTCAGGCAACATTTTACAACTGGAAAGCAAAATACAGCAGACCGACAATGGCAGACATTCAGGCATTTAACAAGCTTCAAGAAGACCATGACAGGCTAAAAAGAATGTTTGCCGACTTAAGTATGGAAAATTTAATTTTGAAAGCGCAATTAAAAAACAAAGAATCTCAATAATTTTATCAGCTGAAAACGAAGTAATCCACAAAAGTAGTTGTATATTGAGCGTTGAATATACAATGATAAAAAACGAGAGGAGATGTTGAAAAAACCCATATACGCCTGGTATGCCGTTTATACGAAGCCAAACGCCGAAAAAAAGATTACTACTTACCTGAATGAAAAAGAAATTGAGAACTATTTGCCGTTGAAAAAAACGTTACGCAAATGGAGCGATCGGAAAAAATGGATTGAAGAACCGGTTTTTCGCTGTTACTTATTTGTAAAGGTAAGCCATAAAGAATTTTTTAAAGTGCTGGAAGTCCCTGGTATTGTAAAATACGTTTCTTTTGGGGGGGAACCCCAAAGAATACCCGAAAATCAAATAGAAAATATTAAAATTTTGGTAGGACAGCAGGAACGGGAAATATTTTTATCGCACGAGAACATTAAAAAAGGCAAAAAAGCCGAAGTTCTTTTTGGCCCGTTTAAAGGGATGCAGGGCGAGGTCGTAAAAATTTACGGAAACAGTCGTATTGTTTTAAGAATAGATGCTTTGGGGTGTAACCTGTATGCCAATATTATGCGCGATGAGTTAAGAATGATAACAAAAAAAATTCAGGAAAAATAAAATCTGCCTGAAAACTTTCTGTTCAGTTAAAAATCAAAAATCAGTTATAATGAACCTGGCAATTACTCAAACAGAACAACTCAGAAAATTTATTTCTGAGATTACTTTTAAAAACATTGATGAAATAAAAGAGGACACGCTGCTTTTCGAAGAAGGTGTTTTTGATTCGTTAGGTTTCCTTTCCCTAATCAGTTTTTTAAACGACGAATTTGGGATTGAAGTTGAAAACGACGAATTAAATGAAGAAAATTTCGAATCAATCAGAGCTGTAGTGGCGTTTGTTTCCCAAAAAAAAGAGACACAGTATCGGTAGTCTATGTGTGGAATAGCAGGGTACATCGACAAAAACAACAAAGTCAGTTCTCTGGTTTTACAACGAATGCTCGCAAGAATCAGGCACAGAGGCCCCGATGAGTGCGGACTTTATGTTCGTGAAAATGTGGGTTTTGGAAGTGTAAGGTTAAGTATAATTGATATTGCCGGCGGACAACAACCCATGGCTAACGAAGACCTGAGCTTATGGATAGTTTTTAACGGCGAAATTTTCAATTACATTGAGCTGAGAAAAGAACTGGAAATTAAGGGCCACCGTTTCAGAACCCGCAGTGACACTGAAGTTATAGTCCACTTGTACGAAGAATTCGGAGAAAAATGTTTGGAGAAACTGAACGGTCAATTCGCAATCTCGATATGGGACAAACGCAAACAGGAAATGTTTCTGGCGCGCGACAGAGTTGGAATTCGCCCGTTGTATTATTTTTATTCACCCGATTTATTCGTTTTTGGTTCTGAAATAAAAGCCATTTTCGAACATCCCGGAATTCACCGGAAAATCTCGAAAACAGGTTTGGCCGAAACGTTTACATTTTGGACAACCATAACTCCAAACACAGCGTTTGAAGGAATTAAGGAGTGTCCGCCGGGTCATTATATGAAAGTAAAACCGGGAAAAATAGAAGTAAAAAAGTACTGGGCGCTAAATTTTGCCACACCAGACAACTATTTTCCCGGAAGTTTTGAAGATGCAATTGCCGAATTCGAACGTCTTTTTCTCGATTCGGTAAAAATCAGATTGCGGGCCGATGTCCCGGTTGCCGCCTACTTAAGCGGCGGAATCGATTCAAGCGTTACAACCGCATTTATTAAACAAATTGAACCTGATGTTTTACAAACCTTTTCAGTAGGTTTTGCCGAAAATGAATTTGACGAATCCGATTATCAGAATATTGCTTCCAAATTCTTCGAAACAAAACATGTTGGATTTAAATGCACCACAAAAGAAATTGCTGAAAACTTCCCCAAGGTAGTATGGCACAGCGAAATACCGCTACTCAGAACATCTCCCTCTCCCATGTTCAGTTTATCGGAAAAAGTGAGAGCGAACAACATAAAAGTAGTAGTTACCGGAGAGGGAGCAGATGAACTGCTGGCCGGTTACAATATTTTTAAAGAAAACAAAATCAGGCATTTTTGGGCGAAAGATAAAAACTCCAAACTTCGCCCGCTTTTGCTCAAAAAACTATACCCTTACATTAATGCCCTGCAAAATGCGAATCCAAATGCGCTAAAAATGTTTTTTGGCTACAAGCTCGAAGAAACCGATTCGCCCGTTTATTCCCATTTGTTAAGGTGGAAAAATACCTCGGCCATTAAAAACCATTTTGGTGTTCGGGTGCAAAAGGAACTTGCAGTATTCGACCCCTATCAAAACTTAATGGAAAATCTGAACGGAAATGTGGAGCACCTGGATCCGCTTGCAAAAGCACAGTATATCGAAATAACCACTTTTTTATCGGGGTATTTGTTGTCATCGCAGGGCGACAGAATGGGAATGGCCAATTCGGTAGAAGGAAGATATCCTTTTCTTGATCACCGAATCATTGAATTTTGCACCACTTTGCCTCCCGACTACAAACTGAAAAGTCTGAATGAAAAAATATTACTTAAAAAAATGATGAAAGGAAGACTGCCGGAAGAAATTTTGAGCAGGTCGAAACAAGCTTACCGAGCGCCAATTCTGAGCAGTTTTCTGGGAGGAGATGCGCCGGAGTATGTTCAGAATTTAACTTCTTCAGCTTCAATTGACGAAGCCGACATTTTTAATCCCGAATCAGTAAACAGGCTCCTGGTTAAAATGAGATCGGGAAAAGCGTATTCAGAAATTGACAATATGGCGCTCACTGCTGTTATTTCAACACAGCTCCTTCATCAGTTATTTATCAAAGACTTTAATTACCTGAATAACACACAACTACCGAAATGCACCATCAAAACAGAAACCCGTTATAATTGTTAAGAATGGCACAAAAACCCGTTTTTTCAAAAAATCTCATAAAGCTGAATAATATTGAACAGACCGTTTCTGACATTACAGAAAAACTGCGTGATGATGTTTTTAATGTACTAAAAAGAAAAGGAGCTGTAGTTGGTATAAGCGGCGGCATCGATTCCTCTGTTACTTTGGCGCTGGCGGTAAAAGCCCTGGGGGCCGAAAAAGTTATTGGCGTTATAATGCCTGAAAATGATTCAAGCCCCGAAAGCAAAACGCTCGCATTACAACTGGCTGAAAAATTTGGGGTTCAGTCAATTGAAGAAAACATGACCGCTGCGCTGGAAGGTTTCGAATGCTATAAAAGAAGAGACGAAGCCGTAAAAAGTGTTATCCCGGAATTTAATCCCCAAACCGATAAATTCAAAATTGAGATCAAACAAAATATGCTCAATGTAAAACTGCCTCCGGTATTCCATGTTACCGTTTATTTTAAAAACGAAACCGTTGCGAGTAAAATGCTTTCGTTGAAAGCTTACTTACAAATTGTCGCTGCCTCAAACTTTAAACAAAGAAGCCGGATGTCGATGTTGTATTACCACGCCGAAGCAAATCATTTTGCAGTAATAGGCACACCCAACAAACACGAGGTAAAACAGGGATTTTTTGTGAAATACGGAGATGGCGGGGCCGATGTAATGCCAATAGGACATCTCTATAAAACCCAGGTTTATGAGATCGCAGCGTTTCTTGACGTCCCTGAAGAAATAATCAAAAGAACACCGACAACCGACACTTATTCAGCTGAACAAACCCAGGAAGACTTCTTTTACCAGCTGCCGTTTGAAATTATGGATATTTTATGGTACGGCTGGGAAAACGGATACTCTGCCGGGGAAGTGGCAAAAGAAACAGGGTATTCTGCCGAAGAAATTTCAAATGTGTTTGCAGGCTTCGAAAGAAAAATGAAAACAACAGAATACTTAAGGATGCAACCCATTCATTTCCAGTCTTAAAACCAGGACGATTTTACCCGGGTTTACAAAAATCTTTTAGAAAAGTTAAACTTTGTACCGATGAATGTAACAGAATACCTGTTTGAAAAAACGGCCGAGTGGCAAAAAGATTTTGTGTTGGGAAATAGAGAGACTATTTCATTTAAAACTTTATACGAGCACAGTTCACACCTTGCTAATTATCTTGAAGAGACAGTCGGCACCGGAAAAAACATCATACTGATAAGCCATAACAACAACTTTTTCCTCACCTGCTATTTGGGGATAATGCTTTCGGGGAATGTTTGTGTGCCCCTCGACCCGGCTATCGAGCAACAAAACTTTGACTACATTACCCATAAAAGCGAAGCGAATTTTTGTTTTATCGAATCCAGATTAACCCAAAAAATTTCGGTTGACACGATAAAAACAATTACCGAAATGAACCTGTTGCAGGCAACAGCCAATCAAAACCGGTTTAAAATTGCAGAAAATTTTAACGGCGATTCACCGGCCCAAATAATTTTCACTTCCGGTTCAACCGGTTTTCCTAAAGGAGTAGTATTGAGCCACAATAACATTATTGCAAACACGGAATCGATTTTACACTACCTCCATCTGAATGAAAATGACACCATCGAGGTGGTTTTACCGTTTTTCTACTGCTACGGGCTTTCGCTGCTTCATACCCATTTAAGGGTGGGCGGTTCAATGGTGCTCAACAACAATTTTATCCTCATTGGATCAGTTTTAAACGATATCAACAAATACAACTGCACCGGTTTTGCAGGGGTTCCAAGCCATTTTCAAATTCTTTTACGAAAATCAGAGAAGTTCAAATCCGCTGAATTTCAGTCGTTGCGTTATGTTACCCAGGCTGGTGGAAAATTGCACAAAGTTTTTATCGAAGAATTTATAAATGCATTCCCTCAAATCGATTTTTTTGTGATGTATGGCCAAACCGAAGCCACAGCTCGTCTTTCCTACCTGGAACCGAAAGAACTTAAAAACAAACTTGGATCAATCGGGAAAGGAATTCCAGGCGTTCAGCTGAAAGTTGTGAACCCGAAAGGAGAGGAAGTGCAGCCGGGCGAAACCGGCGAAATTATTGCCAAAGGAGGTAATATTATGCTGGGGTACTACAAAGAACAGCAAATGACCGAAGCTGTGCTCAAAAACGGCTGGCTCTACACCGGCGATATAGGTACTGTTGACAGCGAGGGATACATTTATTTAACCGCACGCAATAAAGAATTCATTAAGATTGCAGGGAAAAGGGTAAGTCCCAAGGAAATTGAAGAAGTAATCGTTTCTTTTCCGCAAGTTGTGGATTGCACTGTTGAAGCCATTCAGGATGATTTTGCAGGCGACGCAATAAAAGCTGTCGTGGTTATTGAAAAAGGTTTTAAAACCAACCTCACAGCGGAGGATTTAAAAGCTTATTGTGCCGGCAAACTTGCCATGCACAAAGTTCCGAAATACATCGAATTCACAGAAAACCTGCATATTAGTTCCACCGGAAAAAAAGTTAAGGTTTTCAACAACTAACCACGGCTTTAAATCCTTTATTTAGAATTAAACTTTTCCTGCAGCATGAAATATGATATTGTTATTATTGGTGGTGGAATAGTGGGGCTTGCAACAGCACTCCAACTCAAGGAAAAGAATCAGGATTTGAAAATAGCGGTGATTGAAAAGGAAAGTGAAGTTGCCCAACACCAAACCGGGAACAACAGCGGTGTTATTCATGCCGGCGTTTATTACAAGCCGGGCAGCTTAAAAGCGCTGAATTGCAGAAGAGGCTACCAACTGCTTACCGAATTTTGCGACAGGGAAAATGTTAAATACGAACTGTGTGGCAAACTGATTGTAGCCACGTCAGAAGAAGAATTGCAACGCTTGGAGAACCTTTGGGAAAGAGGACTGCAAAACGGCCTTGTTAAAATGAAAAAACTTTCCGGAAATGAAATCAAAGCATACGAGCCTCATGCAAAGGGAGTTGCCGCAATTCACGTTCCATATACCGGAATAATCGATTACAAGGAGGTTAGTAAAAAATATGCCGAAATTTTTTGTGAACGTTTTGGCGGCGAAATTCATTTGAATAAAAAAGTACATTCGATATCCGTTTATAACGGGGGCGTAAATGTTTCGGCAACGGACCGGGATTTTTCCACAAAACTTGTGATCAACACAGCCGGACTGTTCAGCGACAAGGTCGCAAAATTAACGCAATCCAACCTGAATGTCCGTATTATTCCTTTTCGCGGGGAATACCACGAACTGATTCCGGAGAAGAAACACCTGGTCAGAAACTTAATTTACCCTGTTCCCGATCCGAATTTTCCTTTTTTGGGCGTTCATTTTACCCGCATGATAAACGGTGGAGTTGAAGCGGGCCCCAATGCAGTTTGGGCTTTTAAACGAGAAGGGTATAAAAAAACATCGTTTCAGGCAAATGAATTCTGGGCAACGTTGGCATGGCCGGGGTTCAGAAAAGTTGTACAAAAATACTGGAAAACCGGACTCGGAGAATATTACAGATCGTTTAACAAAGATGCCCTGGTTAAAGCGCTGCAAAAGCTGGTTCCTGAAATTCAATCCGGCGATATCCAACCCGGTGGAGCCGGTGTACGCGCCCAGGCATGCGATCGTAAAGGCGGGTTAATCGATGATTTCCTGATCGAAGAAAACAGGCATATCCTGAACGTATTAAATGCTCCTTCTCCGGCAGCAACAGCATCGTTGGCCATTGGAGAAACCATTGCCAAAAAGGCGGTTGAAAAACTAAATAAAACTTTTATACACCCTGCCCCGGAGCGGGTGAACTAAACTTAATTTAGAGCAGGAAGAAAAACTTTCACAAAAAAACTATTGACTGATCTTCAGCATTTAAACAAGACAATCCCAAATATGAATTTTACTGAATCATTAAAATTACAAAAGCGGTTTAACGACCTGATTCCGGGAGGCAGTCACACCTATGCCAAGGGCGATGACCAGTTTCCCGAGTTTATGCCGGTTTACATCGAAAAAGGCAATGGTTGCCACGTTTGGGACGTTGACGGGAATGAATACATTGAATATGCCATGGGATTGCGAAGTGTTACCCTGGGTCATAATTTTGAACCTGTGGTAAAAGCGGCGTATAAGCAAATGCTTAAAGGCACCAATTTTGGCAGGCCTGCCAAAATTGAGCTGGAATGTGCTGAAGCTTTTCTTGGTCTGATTGAAAATGCCGAAATGGTTAAGTTCAGCAAAAATGGCTCAGATTCAACAAACGGGGCAATAAAACTTGCCAGAGCTTATACCGGAAGAGAAATGGTAGGTATTTGTGCCGATCATCCGTTTTTTTCAGTTGACGATTGGTTTATCAGTACAACTCCAATGAATTCAGGTATTCCCAGGGTGTTCGAAAAAATGACAACCAAATTTCATTTTAACGATTTGGCGAGTATCGAAAAGATTTTTGCAGAACATCCCGGGAAAATTGCATGTATCATTCTCGAACCCGAAAAATATGAACCACCAAAAGATGATTTTCTGAATAAAGCAAAAGAAATCTGCCATAAAAACGGAGCGCTCTTCATACTCGATGAAATGATAACCGGTTTCAGGTGGCACAATGGCGGGGCACAAAAAGTTTATAACGTTGATCCTGATCTGTCCACCTTTGGCAAGGCCATGGGAAACGGTTTTTCAATTGCCGCGCTTGCAGGCAAAAGAGAATTTATGGAGTTGGGCGGAATCCTTCATAAAAAAGAAAGGGTATTCCTGAATTCAACAACCCATGGCGCCGAAACCCATGCTTTGGCAGCCACCATTGCCACAATAAAATTCTATCAGGAAAATGATGTTACCGGGTATCTGAATCAACAGGGGAAAAAGCTTAAAGAAGGCGTAAACCGGGCATCCCGTGAGTTAGGAATAGAGGACAAAATTTCCATCATTGGACCTAATTGTTGTTCAGTTTACACAACAAGAGACCAGGAAGGAAATCCGTCACAACCATTCAGAACACTTTTTATACAGGAACTTTTGAAACAGGGTTTATTAATGCCATCAAGCATTGTTTCCTTCTCACATTCAGATAAAGATATTTATGAAACAATGGAGAAAATGCACAATGCCATGTTGGTGTACAAAAAGGCTCTGGAAGAAGGAATTGAAAAATACCTGGTTGGGAGATCTGTTGCTCCGGTATGGAGAAAGTACAACTAACACAGGATAATAATAAAATATCAAAGAAGAAAATGAAAGTTTTAATCACCGGGAATATGGGCTATGTTGGCCCGGGCGTTGTAAGCCAACTCCGTGAGAGTTATCCGAAAGCCGAACTCATTGGATTCGATACCGGATTTTTTGCCCATTGTTTAACCAATTCACCTTTTTTACCTGAACTCAAGCTGAATCAACAAATTATCGGCGATGTACGAAATTTTAACCCTGATATGCTGAACGGCGTTGATGCAATAGTTTATCTGGCAGCTATTTCAAATGATCCTATGGGAAATCGTTTTGAAGAAGTTACCCTGGACATCAACTACATATCGGCCATTGAAATGGCCAAAGTCGGTAAAGATAAGGGTGTAAAATCGTTTGTTTTTGCATCCAGCTGCAGCGTTTACGGCGAAGCCGACGATTTTGCCAAAGTGGAATCCGACAGGCTCAACCCGCTGACTGCCTATGCCCGTTCAAAAATTGCAGCTGAACAGAATTTGGAAGAAATAGCAGACAGTAGCTTTACTGTAACTTGTTTACGCTTTGCTACCGCCTGTGGATTTAGCCACCGGTTACGCCTCGATTTGGTAGTGAACGACTTTGTGGCTGGGGCAGTTACTTCAAAACGCATTGATATTTTAAGTGACGGAACTCCATGGCGGCCACTCATAAATGTATTGGACATGGCCCGCGCCATTGATTGGGCTGTTTTAAGAAAAGCGGAAAACGGAGGAAA
>Ga0334901_1002251_pt1 | contig 17037 bp, 11 predicted proteins | sample GraSluR3_MG_3_FD_207216 | JGI IMG/M metagenome (GOLD analysis project Ga0334901, IMG submission 207216) | Sludge microbial communities from methane-producing bioreactor in Wageningen University, Netherlands - Granular Sludge_15_08-R3 | ecosystem: Engineered > Bioreactor > Anaerobic >... | reverse complement strand
CCCTCGACGACGAGACCGTCGTCGACGTGGTCGGCTCGGGGCCCGGCCAGATCGTCGAGTTCGACGGGCGCGACGTGCCCGACGACCTGACGACGAGGCGCGAACGGCTCGAAGCCGGACGGGGCATCCAGGTCGAAGTGCACTATGAGCACAAGGGTCGGGAGCGATCGGCCGCGGGGAAAATCGTCTCGGTAGGACCCGAGTTCGTCATCCTCGACGACGGGACGAACAGCCTCGCCGTGCCCATTCCCGGCGTCAAGCGGATGCAGATCCTCGAGCTGCCCTTGCGCATCCATCTGGCGCGCGACGACGACCGCGTGCCCGATCGGGCCGAGTTGGGCATGGCTTATCTCCGCAAGGGAATCACCTGGATTCCCGATTACTCGCTCGAGATTCTCGACGATCAGACCGCCCGGCTCACCCTGCGCGGCACCCTGGTCAACCAGGCCGAGGACCTCGTGCACACCGACGTGCACCTGGTCGTCGGCGTGCCCCATTTCGTCCATACCGAGTACCTGGCGCCGATCGCCGTGGGGCAAGTCATTCGCGCCCTCGGGACGGGAATGGCCGCCGAAGGGGCCGTGCCCGACGCCGTGCGAAGCCAGATCGTCAGCCGGGCGGCCATCGTCTCGAACGCGCAGACGGCCCCGCAATTCGACGCGGCAGCGCGGGTCGTCGAGAGCCCCGTCGCGCAAGACCCGGGCGGCCTCGATCGGGCGTTGGGCAACCTGCCGCAGCTCGGCGGCGCGGCCGCCGCGGATTACACGGTCTACACCAAGCAGGACCTCACGCTCCGTCGCGGCGAAAAGGCGATCCTCACCCTGTTCACGAAGACCATCCGCTACGCGCACGTCTATCGTTGGACTCCGCCCGAGCGGATGACGCATGCCCTCCTGCTCCAGAACACGACCGACACGCCGTGGACCACCGGGCCTTGCCTGGCGCTCAGCGGCGACCGGCCTCTGAGCGAGGATCTCTTGCACTACACCCCGAAGGGCGCCAAGTGCGAGCTGCCCGTCACGACCGCCATCAACGTGGCCCACGACAAGACCGAACGGGAGGTCGACCGCCAGTTGAAGGCCCATTCCCCCAGGCACGACGTCCACTACGACCTGGTGACCCTCGAGGGCAAGCTCAAGCTGCGCAACTTCGAGACCCGCGACGTGCGCGTCGTCGTCACGAACCCCGTCCCCGGCAAGCCGATCGGCGCCGACCGCGACGGCGCGATCGCGATCGACTCGACCCAGCTCAAACTGATCGAGCGATCGGGCACGCTGAGCTGGACCGTCGACCTCAAGCCGGGCGAAGAGACAACCCTCACGTACCGCTACGAGCGATACGTGCTCTCCCATTGAGAGGCGGGCGTGGTGCGACCGTGCGCCCACGCGCCTCGCTGCGCTCGGAGACGCGCCGCCCCAACTCCAGCGGGTGGCACGCCCGGCCGAGACCAAGGGGCGGCCCCGTCGGACTGGCCGAACACGGCCCCGCAGGGTACGCTGAACCGTAGGGTGGCATCGCCCATCGTTCGAAACGGCAACCCGCAATGGCCAAGCGGCAAATCCTCACCATCGAAGACGATCCGGCCATCCGGCGCGGCATCGTCGACGCGCTGCGGTTCGCCGGGTACGAGGCCATCCAGGCCGATCGCGGCGACACGGGGCTCGAAACGGCGCTGGCCCGCGAGTTCGACCTCCTGCTGCTCGACCTCGTGCTGCCCGGGCGCGACGGATTGGAGATCCTGCGCGAGATCCGGCGGGTGCGCCCCACGCTGCCGGTGATCGTCCTCACCGCCCGCGGCGACGAAGCCGACCGCGTTCGTGGCCTGCACGACGGGGCCGACGATTACGTGGTCAAGCCGTTCCGCGTGAAGGAGCTGCTGGCCCGGGTCGAGGCCGTGTTGCGCCGATCGCCTCAGCGGCCCACCGACGTGGCGGCCATCGCGATCCCGGGCGGGCAGATCGATCCGGCCCGGCGCGAGGTCCGATTCGACGACGGCTCCCGCGAGGACCTGTCGGAGCGCGAAGTCGAGCTGCTCCGCTACCTGGCGTCGAACTCGGGCCGGGCCATCGCCCGGGAGGAGCTGTTGGCCAACGTCTGGCGGATCAACCCCCACGGCATCACGACGCGGACGATCGACATGCACGTGGCCCGGCTTCGGGAGAAGCTGCGCGACGATCCGCAGCGGCCGAGCGTCTTGTTGACCGTGCGCGGCAAGGGCTACATGTTCGCACCGTTGCGATGAAACGTTCACGGCACATCTGGAAGGCTTTTGCGCTGTGCCTGTCGCTGTTGGCGGCGGCGATGGGATGGATCAGCGTCAAGGCACTGCGATCGCACCAGGCCGAGGTCGAGGCCCGTCGCGAGGCGGCCTTGGAGCAGGACGTGCGTCTGGCCCTCTACCGCATGGACAACGCCCTGACGGCCCTGGTCACGCGCGAGAGCGCCTGGCCCCACTTCGCCTACGGCGCGTTCCTGCCGGTCGACCGGGCGCTGGGCGCGATGCCCGGCGATTTGGGCGGTCCCGAGAGGCTCGCCGTCTCGCCGCTGGTGCGGGCCGCGTCGCCCGACGTGCTCGTCCACTTCCAGTTCGAGCCCGACGGACGGCTCACGTCGCCGCGGGTGCCCGGCGCCCAGCAGCGGGGGCTTCTGGTGCCCGAGCACCTATCGGCCGAGGAGGTCGCGCGGGCCGAGGCGCGGCTGGAGGAACTCGCCGCGATCGTCGACCGCGACCGGCTCGTCGCGATGCTTCCCAGCCCGACCGCCGAGCCCTCGGCCTTGGTGCTTGTGCCCGGTTTCGAGCCGGCGCCGCAGCTTTCGGCCGACTCGCGGCGCGGAATGCGAGAAGCCCCGTCGCGGCGGCGGAATTTCGAGGAGTACAGCTTCCGCTCCCAGGCCGTCCAGCAGGGCGTCTCGAATTCGCTGCTCGTCCAGAACGCGGGCGTGAACTGGATGGCCAACGCCGACGTCCCGTTGACCGACGTCGGCGGCGTCGTGATGACTCCGCTGTGGATCGCGGGCCGCCTGATTCTCGCCCGGCGCGTGAGCCTCGGCGGCCGGCAGTACGTGCAAGGATGCCTGCTCGACTGGCCGGCGATCGAGTCGCGGCTGCTTGCGTCGATCGACGACCTGCTGCCCGCGGCCGACTTGCGGCCCGTCGCGTCGGCGCCCGACGCGGGCGAGTCGGGCATGTTGGCGGCCTTGCCCGTGCGGTTGATTCCCGGCGAGCGGCGCGGTGCTTCGTCGATTTCGAGCGAGACGGGCGGTTTCGCCGCGTCGATCGGGTTCTCGCTGCTCGTCGCCTGGGCATGCGTCGTGCTCGCGGCGGGCGCCGTGGCCCTGCTCGTTCACGGGGTGATCCGCTTGAGCGAACGCCGCGCGGCGTTCGTCTCGGCCGTGACCCACGAGCTTCGCACGCCCTTGACGACCTTCCACATGTACACCGAGATGCTCGACGAGGGCATGGTGCCCGACGAGGCGCGCGCGCATTACCTCAAGACGCTGCGGTGCGAAGCCTCGCGCCTGAGCCACCTGGTCGAAAACGTGCTGGCCTACGCGCGGCTCGAGCGGGGCCGCGCCGACGGCCGCGTCGAAACCCTGCGACTCGACCGGCTTCTCGAGCCGATCGAAGCCCGCCTGGCGAACCACGCCCGGCGCGACGACATGGAGCTGATCGTCGAGGCCGACGAGGCCGCGTTTTCGGCGACGGTTCGGGCGAATCCGTCGGCGGTCGAGCAGATCCTGTTGAACCTGGTCGACAACGCCGGCAAGTACGCCGCCGGGGCCTCGGACAAGCGGATCCACCTGGCCGCCCGGCAAGTCGACGGGCAGGTCGCGTTGCGCGTTCGCGACCACGGGCCGGGCATCTCGGCCCCGGCCTCGCGGCATCTGTTTCGCAGCTTCACGAAGTCGGCCCACGAAGCGGCCCATTCGGCCCCGGGCATCGGTCTGGGGCTCGCCCTGAGTCGCCGTCTCGCCCGCGACATGGGCGCCCGGCTCGAACTTGACCGCACGGTCGACGGGGGGGCTTGTTTCGTGCTGACGCTTCCGATGGCGTCGGGGGCGACCGCGCCGTGAAGTTGACGGTGCCGCGTCTTGCGAAGTACCATGAACGGCGATTTTGCGGCCCTACCCCTCGTGTTTCCGGATGAGCCTTCCCATGTGCGGTTTTCTGAAAGCCCTGCTCGCCTTGGCGATCGTCGGTCACGCGGCGCAAGTCACACAAGCCGCCGATGCCGCGCCGACCTCCCCCTTGCCGCCGACCGCTTCGGCCCCGGTGTCTCCCGAGGAACTGGGGTTCGACGAGATCGTCTTCGTTAAGCGCAAACCCTATTCCTCCGACCACTACTACACCGACGTGAACAACGGCACGAGCCCCGACCGGTTCCTGCCCGAAAACGGCATCTACGTCTACAACCTTCGCACCGGCCGGGAGCGGGCGGTCGTGACGGCGGCCGACATGCCCGGCGGAAAGGGTTTCCTCGGCAAGATCAGCCTGTCGTTCGACGCCCGCCAAGTCGTGTTCGACTTTCGCGAGAGCCCCGACCGCGGTTTTCGCGTCTGGGAAGTGGGGATCGACGGCGCCGGTCTGCGCCAGGTTTCATTCCCGCCCGACGACGAAGCCCGGAAGGCGGCGCGCTGGGGCCGGCCGTGGCACACCGACGACGTGCATCCCTGCTATTTGCCCGACGGCCGGATCATCTTCTCGTCGACGCGGTGCGAGCACACGGTGCTCTGCGGCGGCTCGGCGCACCTGGTGGCCCCGGTGCTGCATTGCATGGCGCCCGACGGAACGCAAATCGAGCAGCTCTCGAAGAGCCCCGTGAGCGAGTTCTGCCCCGTGGTTCTCGACGACGGGCGCGTGATGTACCACCGCTGGGAGTACATCGACAAGGGCGCCCGCGTGGCCAAGACGATCTGGACCATGAATCCCGACGGCTCTCGGCCTCAAGAGATCTACGGGCTGGCCGACGACACGACGACCGTCTACATGTATCCCCAGCCGATGCCCGGCAACGATCACCGGGTGGTCTGCGTGGGCACGTGCCACTATCCGCAGGGCGGCTGCGTCGGAGCCATCATGCTCATCGACGCCAAGACGGGCAATCGGGCGCGGGGACCCGACCCCGACGAGGAAGGCTACGTCGCGTTCGACGGCCGCTATGCCGTCACGAACGTCACGCCGCACGTATTCATCGAACGCCGCACCGAGCCCGGCTGGCATTTCCTTGCCGACGACGGCCGCTACGTCCACGATCGGAACGGCCAGAGCGGCCATCTCTACACCCACCCCTATCCGGTAAGCGACCGCGAGTTTCTCGTTTCCTACAAGGTCTCTCCCACGGATCACTACAAGGACGTCGCCAACGCGTACGCGATCTGGCTGATCGACACGGACGGCAACCACCGTTTCGTCCACCGCGATGCCCGGCTCTCGTGCTGGCACCCGACGCCGCTGAGGGCGCGAAGGGTTCCGCCCTCGATTCAGCCCGTCCGCGACGCGGAGTATGCCGCGCGCGATCGAGCCCTGTGCGTCGTGACCAACGTCGAACACGGCATGCAGGGCATCGAGCGGGGCGAAGTCAAATGGCTGCGAATCAACGAGGCCCTGCCGCGCTACTGGGACACCGGCCGGCGGTGGGAGCCGTCGCTGAGCAGCTCGGCCTGGAAGGCCGCTTTGTGGCCCAGGGTGCAGTGGGGCGTCGTGCCGGTCGAAGAAGACGGCTCGGCGTACTTCGAGGTGCCGGCCGACCGCAGCGTCTTCTTCCAGGCTTTGGACGAGAACTTCCGGGAGCTTCAGCGCGAGCGGACCTACGTGAACTACCGGCCCGGCGAGGTTCGCTCGTGCAACGGCTGCCACGGCGAGTCGGGCCACGTGGTTCCCCCGGTCGGCTCCGAAGCGCCCCTCGCCTTGCGCCGGGCGCCGAGCATTCCCCAGCCGCAGCCGTGCGACCTCGCCGAGAACGGGGGCGACGGCCGCGCCGGGCAGGTCATCCACTATCCGACCGACGTCCAGCCGATCTTCGACGCGAAATGCGTCTCCTGCCACGGCGCGACCGACCCGGCCGATGGGCTCCGCCTGACCGGAGAGCCGACGCTCTACTACAGCACGTCCTATGAGGAGCTTGCCCGCAAGCAGTTGGCCGGGCCGATCATCCCCGAGTTCACGTCGTTTCTTTGGGGCGACCGGGGCAACTACAACGGCGCGTACCTGCCGCCGAAGAGCCTGGGATGCCCCACGAGCGTCCTCATCGCCGTGTTGACCGATCCGGCCCATCCGAAGAACGCCGAAGACGACCATTCGGCGATGCTCGACCCTTGGGAGTTGATGATCGTGAGTCGCTGGGTCGACACGAACTACCAGTTCTACGGCAGCTACTACGGCCGGCACCATTGGCACTGGGTGAACCCCGACCCGAAGGTCCCCGCGTACGACCCCGCCGACTTCCGTCGCAAGGCCACGTTCGACGAAGCCGTCGGCATGTTCGCGCCGCCGTGGCACCGGTAGCCTGCCCGGCTGCCGCCGCTCGCGCCGCATCCTCTTGCTGGCGGCCGGGGGATCGAATGCCTCGGGATTGAACGGCCCGCGCCTCCCGCGAGAAGTCGCAAGGGTTTCCCCGCACGAACGCATCGGGCAGCACCCCGAGCTGCTCGTTGGCGTACCACATTAGCGCCGGGTGGAGTGCGTAGAACAGGCGGCAGTCGGGTTCCACGAGGTGCATGGCGTTGCCGTTCCTTCCGTGGGCGTCGTGCCCCAGGGTTCCGACTTAGAGGAACGTCGCGATCTGGTCGAGCGCCTTCTTACCCAGCCGGGGAACCGTCGCGTCGTCGGCGGGGTAGCCCGTGACCACGATCATCAGCGGCCGTTCGTTCTTGGGGCGGTGGAGGATCTCGTTCAGAAAGCCCATGCGGTAGGGCGTGTACGTGAGGGCCACCAGTCCGGCGCGGTGCAGCCCCGTGAGCAGGATGCCCGTGGCGATGCTGGCCGAGGTTCCCGGGTAGTAGCGTTTGGTGCGGGTTCCGTCGGGCTCCAGGCCGAACTGCTCGACGAAGACGGCGATCAGGTAGGGGGCGATCTCGAGGAAGGGCTTGCTGGGGCCCGTTCCCAGGGGGGCGAGCACGTCGAGCCACAACTGCCGAACGCGGTGGTCGTAGAACTCGCGTTCCTCCCGCTGCGCCGCCTCGCGAATCCGCCGTTTGACCCGCCGATCGCCGACCACCACGAAATGCCAGGGCTGCTGGTTCGCCCCGCTCGGGGCGGTCCCGGCGGCCAGCAGGCAGTTCTCGATCACTTCCCTGGGCACGGGCCGGTCGGAGAAATGGCGCACCGATCGGCGGCCCCGCACCTCGGCGTAAAAGGCCTCGGCGCGCCGCCGCATCTCGGCTGCGTCGACAGGGGTATGCTCCAGCGGGACAAAAACCGTGCTGCTCATGGGAATGTTTCGGCTCTCGGTGACGGCGAAGCAGGCCACGGTGGCTCCCCGGCTCCCCTCGGCGTGGGCGTTCGCGCCCCCACATGATAATCGCCGGCCCCGATCCGATCAACGAGCGGCGCACGCGATGGGTCGGTCGAGGATTCGATCGCACGCCTCGCACACGCTCGCCACGTCGATCGCCTCGATGAACTCGGTCGACGCGTTTCGGCGCCGTCGGGTCGACCCCGGGCACACCCTCTTCTGGATCGCCACGTGCTGGCGACCGTAAGGGCCGTGGCGATCGGCGGGCCAGGGGCCGAAGAGGCCGACGCACCGCGTCCCCACGGCGGCGGCCAGGTGGAGCGGACCCGTGTCGGAACTGACGAACAGCCGGGCCCGGCGACAGACCGAGGCCAGGGTGCGAAGGGGCACCGAAGGGGCCAGGAGGGCATGGCCCCCGGCGGCCTCGCACACCGCCTGCGCCGCGGGCCGCTCGTCGTCCGCGCAAATCACCAGGGAAGGCAGCCCCCATGCCGCACCCAAGTGTCGGGCCACCGCGGCGAATCGGGCCGGAGGCCAGCGTTTCGACGGCCAACCCGCCCCGGGATTGACCACCGCGAACCCGTCCCCGCAGCCGGCTCGCTCGACGATCTCATCGGCGGCCGCCCGGTCGGCCTCGCTCTCGGGAACGTCGAATCGCACCCGGGGCGACTCGATTCCCAAAGGGCGGAGCAACTCGAGATAAGCGTCGACCACGTGGCGCGACGTCGCCCAGACAAGCCGGTTGTTCAGCCAGGGGCTGAGTTCGCGACCGCGCTCGCCGCCGAATCCGATCCGCCGCTTCGCGCCCGACAGCCAGGCGGCCACGGCACTCTTGGTGAGCCCCTGGAGATCGATTGCCACGTCGGGCCCGAACGCCCGCAAGTGGCGGCGAATCTGCCAGACCGTTCGCGGCGACGTGAGCCATCCCCGGGGCGCCGTAATAAGACGGTCGAGCGACGCGTGGCCGCGCAGCACGTCGGCGGCGCGCTGTTCGACCATCCATGCGATCCGGGCCAGGGGGAACCGATCCCGTACCGCATTGAGCACCGGGAGCCCCTGGATCGTGTCGCCGATCGCGCTGAGACGCACGATCAGAATGCGGTTGGGGCGGCACTGCCGGCAAGGCGGCGCGGTCATGGGCAGTTCCCTCGGTCCGTCGCGGTGCGGCCGCATTATAGGGTCCCGCCCGAGAATCACCCAATAGACCTTCGATCGGGGGCCGGTAGAATTGAGCATTCCTCCCGCGACCATGCCTCGACGGCATCCATGGCCAATACCCATTCCGCCCATTTTGCCCAATCATCCTCTCTGCCACTGCCCATGTCGCCCGGAGAGGTCGCGGCCCGTGGCTGGGACGCCGTCGACGTGGTCTTCGTGACGGGCGATGCCTACGTCGACCATCCGAGCTTTGCGATGGCCCTGTTGGGCCGGCTGCTGGAGAGCGAGGGCTATCGGGTGGCCATTCTCAGCCAGCCCGACTGGCGGTCGTGCGAGCCGTGGCGGACCTTCGGGCGTCCGAGAATCTGTTTTGCCGTCAGCGCCGGCAACATGGACTCGATGGTCAACCACTACACGGCCAACCGCAAGGTCCGCAACGACGACGCCTACACCCCCGGCGGGGTGATCGGACGGCGGCCCGACCGCGCGACCCTGGCGTACTGCCAACAGGCCCGTGCCGCCTATCGGGGGGTACCCGTCATCACGGGGGGGGTCGAAGCCAGCATGCGGCGGTTGGCGCACTACGATTACTGGAGCGACAAGGTTCGGCGCTCGATCCTGCTCGACGCGAAGGCCGACCTGCTCGTGTACGGAATGGGAGAGCGGGCGATCGTCGACATCGTCCGACGCTTGCAGTCGAGCGAACCGGTCAGCCGCCTGCGCGACCTGCGCGGCGTGGCCTATCGGCTCGGGGCGAGCGAGTCGCCGCCGGATGGGGGCGCCGTCACCCTGCCGAGCTACGAAGAGGTTGCCGCCGACCGGGGGGCGTTCGTCGAGATGACCCGCATCGCCCACCGCGAAACGAATCCCGACAACGCGCGTGCGCTTGTCCAGTACCACGCGCGCGAGGCGGTCGTGGTCAATCCGCCCGCCCTGCCCTTGGAAGAGGGCGAGATGGACCGCGTTTATGGCCTGCCGTACACGCGGCGTCCGCATCCGGGCTACGGCGACGAGAAAATCCCGGCCTTCGAGGTCGTGAAAAGCTCGGTGTCGATCATGCGAGGCTGCTTCGGCGGATGCGCGTTCTGCTCGATCACCGCCCACGAGGGCCGCGTCATCCAAAGCCGCAGCGAGAAGTCGGTTCTCGCCGAGATCACGCAGATGGCGGCCGATCCCGAGTTCTCGGGCACGGTCAGCGACATCGGCGGGCCCACCGCGAACATGTACCGGATGAATTGCAGCCGGCCCCAGGTCCGCGCGAAATGCCGCCGGCTCAGTTGCCTTTATCCGACCCTCTGCAAGCTGCTCAACACGGATCACGGCCCGCTCATCCGGCTCATGAAACGGGCCCGAAAGCAGCCGGGGGTGAAAAAGGTCTACGTGGCATCGGGCATCCGGACGGATCTGGCACAGCGCAGCGCGGCCTACCTCAATCACCTGGTGCGCCATCACGTGGGGGGCCACCTCAAGGTCGCGCCCGAGCACTGCGACCCCGAGGTGCTGCGCCGGATGAAGAAGCCCTCGATCGACGACTACGACCGCTTCGCCCAGCGGTTCCAAAGTGCCTCGGTCAAGGCGGGCAAGGAACAGTACCTCGTGCCGTACTTCATCGCCGGGCACCCGGGATGCGACCTGGCGGCCATGGTCGATCTGGCGATCTATCTGAAAACAAAGGGCTATCGGCCCCGGCAGGTTCAGGACTTCCTCCCCGCTCCGTTCGACCTTGCCACGTGCATGTACCACACGGGCCTCGATCCGATGACCGGCGAAGCGGTGTACGTCGCCCGCGGCGCCCGCGAGCGGCGGCTTCAACGGGCCCTGCTCCAGTTCTGGAAGCCGGAGAATTATCGTGACGTGCGTGAAGCCCTCGAGCGGGTTGGGCGAACCGACCTGATCGGCGGCGGCCCCGAGTGCCTGATCGCCGCCAGGCCGCCGAAGGGGGCCGGCAAGCGGCCTTCGCGTCGACGAAAGCCGCGGGGCTCGGGCAACCCCTCCGGCGGGGGCGGCTATCGGCCCCATCGCAAGACCGCGCGGCGCCGTTCGTGAGGCAAGCGGCGCCCGTCGGATGCCCTACCTGCTGCGCCCGCCACGGTCACCTCGCCTCGGCTGCAAAATCGCGGGAGTCGCATACACGATGCGCGGGGGGCTGAGGCCGGTCGATCCGCTCGGACCCAAGAGCCACCGTAGGGAGCGTCTCTCAACGCCTACCCCCTCTCCCGCATCGCCTTAGCGACGAGTTCGGGAATCTCGGGTGCCGCGTCATGGTCGCCTCGACGTCGCCGGCTCCTGCGGCGACGTTCTCGGCGCCGCGGGTTGAGGCTCGGCGACTTCGATCTTCGCCTTGGGTTTCACGTGTGCGACGATGTCGTTCCACAGTTTGGAGGAATAGAGTTGGAGCAACTGCGGTTGGACTTGTTCGAAGCTCGCTTCCCCGAATCGCTGGCGCTCGTCCTCATAGAGCTTTTTCAGGTTTTGGGGCGACATTTCCTGCCGCTGGAACTTTTCCCACGCGAGCGCCCCTTCGATTCGTTTTTGAAACTCTTCGGCCGTCTGCTCGCGCGAAGCCAGATACTGATCGAGCGTCTTCCCTTCGGCTTGGAGGTTCTTCCGGACGGCTTCGATGACTCTGTCGACTTCGGCGGTTGCGACGTCCGGGCCTTGGTCGCGCATGTGCTGCTCGATGAGGCGGGCCTCAATCAGGTTCTCGAGAACTTGCCGGCGGAGGCGCTGCAACTCTTGTGGCGTGGACTGAGCCTGCCCGCCCGGCTGCTGTCGGCGTGCTTGCATCGCCGTTCCGACCTGTTCCTCCAGTTCGCTTCGCGTGATGCCCTCGCCGTTGACTGCGGCAACGAATTGTCGGTGCTCAGCGGAAGGGGATTGGGACGGGGCGGGTCGCGCAGCTTGGGGCCGCTCTTGCGGCAAGGGCTGGGGTTGGGCGGGCCGCGGAGCTTGCTGTGGCGGGGCATGGAACTGGCCGACCGCCTCCAAGGCCAAGACAAGACTCAATGCCGTAGCGCCAAATGCCGCTTGCATTCCGTTGCGCATGGGGAAGACCTCCGTTAGGTAGAAAGGAAACTCGAGTGAAACAACAGAAAACGCCGGAAAAAACTCGTGCCCCCGGGGGGCCTAGGCCCTGGGCATGCACCCGGCCACAGCGAAGGAGTCCTCTCGCGAGCCTCATTTCGTGGAAGGGGCACCGCGGGGCTCATCCGAACCGGGCAGATTGGGCACCGCCGGCGACGGAGTACCAGGCAGAGGCGCAGGTTCTGCGGCCCCGCCGGGCGGCTGATCGCCCTGGGGCACGTCTCGCTGCAGCGAGCCCTCGGGCATGCTCGGCGGCGGAGCCTGCACGTTCGGGTCGGGCTGGTAAGGAGCGCCGCCTTGCGGTTGTCCCGAGTACGGGTCTGGCTCGGGGCTCATGTCGCGCGGGCTGCATCCGGGGGCAATCGCCATGCCCAGCACAAGGACGCCTGAGAATAAGCTTCTCATCGTGTTGTCGTCTCCTTGAGAGAGATTCGCGTCGTGGCCCGTTCTTTCGTCGACGGGGTGCAAATGACGGGCCAACCCGAAACGGCCGCCGGCCTCAGAGCGGCTTCTCTCGTGGCCGAGGAAACCCCAACGGCACGCTCCCCGAGCCATCGGGCCATCCGGATTCTTCGGTTCGGTCCAGGAATCGCTGCGTCTGCTCGGCGGTTATGTCGAGCGCGTCGCCCATTTGTTAGACTGGGCAATGGTCGGCCGTTTTGCCCCTCCTCGTTGTGTAAGGTTTCTGGACATTGGTGACCAAAGAATGCACAACAAAGCGGTCCGGTAGCGGGGTTCGGCGCCGTCTGTTTGTGCAGGTCACGTTGCCCCTTGCCGCCGTGGGCGCCCTGCTGCTGGCGATCGGCTTCTATGGAGCCTGGCGCGTCCACCGGTTGCACAAACGCGGTGCCGACATCGTTGCAGAGAACGTCGCGGGGATCCGCACGGCCGAGCAACTGCGCACCACGATTCACGAGTTTCACTATCGGCTCAAGCGATTCTCCAACACCGGCGACCCGAGGCACCTGCAGGAAATCGCGCGGTCCCTGCCCGATGTCCAACGGCAGCGACGACGCATGGACCCTCGCGGTCAGGGTGGCGAGGTCACCCCGCTGGTCGGCCAAATCGGGGCGGGCGTGGACGAATTCGCGACGGCCTTCGCGCGAATACGCGCCGCGGCCGATTCGCGCGTGCAGCGTGAGAAGGCCGTCGAACTGGCCGACAGCGCCCTGCTGGATAACATCTTGGCCGCCGTGGAGCATTACGTCGCCTTGAACGACCGGCAGGTCGACCGCAGCAGCCAGCGTAACCAGGCGACGGCCAACCGGCTCATGTTGGGCCTGTTGCTGTTGGGAACCTGCGGAGGGGTGGCCGGGCTGTTCCTGGGCTATGCGATTGCGCGCCGCGTCGGCCGCACCATTGTCGAAGTCGCCGTTTCTTTGCGCGACGTGGCGGGTCAACTCGACCAGGTGGCCGGGCCGGTGGCCGTGACCGCCAATCCCAACATGCTGGACCTGGAAATGGTCTTTCAGACGATTTCTCAGCGCGTGTCGATGGTTGTCGAACGCCTCCACGCGAGCGAACGGGAAACGCTTCGTGCCGAGCAATTGGCGGCGATGGGGCAGTTGGCGGCGGGGTTGGCGCACGAAGTGCGCAACCCGTTGACCTCGATGAAGACGATTGTCCAACTGGCGGAGAAGCCGAGCGACCTCACCCCCCGGGATCTCCGGATCCTCGACGAGGAAATCGCGCGCCTCGAGCACTCCGTGCAGACGTTCCTCGACTATGCGCGGCCGGCCCAAGCCGAGAAGCGGGAACATCCGCTCCGCGAGATCCTCGAACCACCCGTCGCCTTAGTCGCGCGCCGCGCGGATCGACAGCGCATCCGCTTCGTCTTCGATCCGCCCGATCCTGTGCTATGCGTCGTCGTCGACGCGGTCCAGATTCGCCAAGTGGTTTTGAACCTTCTGTTGAACGCCTTCGAAGCGACGCCGCCGGGGGGCGTGGTGCGTCTGGAAGCCGGGACGCAACTGCCACACCATTACCGCGATTCGGAGGTCGCGCGGGGTCCACGCGACGTCGTGTCCGGGCGTACGGATTCGGCATGGATCCGTGTCGTCGACAACGGCAGCGGCCTTCCTGAACACTTGGGCGACCGCATCTTCGATCCCTTCGTCAGCACCAAGGAGACGGGGACCGGCCTGGGGTTGTCGATCTGCCGGCGGATTGTGGAAGATCACGAGGGGCAGATCACGGCGGAAAATCATCCGCAAGGCGGCGCCGTGGTCTCCGTCCGATTGCCCCTTGCGCGGCACGGCGTGGACGGCGCCGTCGGGACGTGTGCCGAAGCAGCGGTCGCTTGGCCGGCGCAAGGCGGCGATCCGCCCGTCGACCGGGCAACCCGGTGAGGTTTCAACATGCAGAGAGTCTTGATCGTCGACGACGAGCCGAACGTGCTCTACTCTTTCGGCAGAGCGCTGCGAAACGCGGCCGTGGAAGTGCTGACCGCCGAGACGGCGGCCGACGGCCTCCGCCTCGTTCGGCAGGTCCGCCCCGATACGGTGATCCTCGACGTCCGACTGCCCGACCTGTCGGGCTTGGCGGCGATCGACCAGATTCGCGCCATCGATCCCCGCCTGCCGGTGATCGTCGTGACGGCCCATTCGTCCTCGGAAACGGCGATCGACGCGATGAGGCGAGGCGCATTGGAGCATCTGCCCAAACCCGTCGATTTGCGCCAGTTGCGGGACGTCGTCGCCAAGGCCCTGGAGCTCAGCCGATTTCAGCACGTGCCCGCCGTCTTCGGCGACGACGACGACGGGCCGGGCGATCGGATCGTCGGCCGATCGGAGGCCATGCAAGAGGTCTACAAGGCGGTCGGGCGCGTCGCGGCGGAGGACGTCACCGTGCTCATCCTGGGCGAAAGCGGTACCGGCAAGGAACTCGTCGCCCGCGCCATCTACCACTACAGCCAGCGCGCCGACAAGCCGTTTCTGGCCATCAATTGCGCGGCCTTGCCCGACGCCCTTCTGGAGAGCGAACTCTTCGGGCACGAGCGGGGCGCCTTCACCGGCGCCGACCAGCGGCGGATCGGCAAGTTCGAGCAAGCCCATGGCGGAACCATCTTCCTCGACGAGGTCGGCGACATGAGCGCGGCGACGCAAGCCAAAGTGCTGCGCGTGCTGCAAGACGGGCGCTTCGAACGCATCGGCGGAAGCGAAACCATCCAGACCGACGTGCGCGTGTTGGCCGCGACGAACCAAGACCTCGATGTGAAGATCGACTCGGGCGACTTTCGCCAGGATCTCCTCTACCGCCTGAACGGTTTCACCGTCCGCCTCCCGCCACTGCGCGATCGCCTTGAAGACCTTCCGGCCTTGGTCCACCACTTCCTCCGACTCGCCAACCACGAGGTCACCAAACCGGCAACCTCGATCGCCCCGAGCACCATGGCGCTGTTGAAAAACTACGAATGGCCCGGCAACGTTCGGGAGCTGCAGAGCGTCGTCAAATTCGCGGTGGTCCATGCCGTGGGCGACGCCATTACACCGGACTGCCTGCCGGAGACATGTCGGCGCAAGGCCTCCCCAAGAAGCGACCCAGCGGCCCAAAACGGACTGGAGAGCATCGGCGACTACGTGAAGCAACAACTGGAGGCCGGCGAGTCGAACATCTATCGACGCCTCCTGGCCGACGTGGATCGCGTGGCCTTGGCCGAGGTGCTCCGCCACGTCCGAGGGAATCAGGTGCACGCCAGCGAGCGACTGGGCATGTCCCGAACCACCCTGCGGAACAAATTGCACGCGCTGGGGATGCTCAACGACGACTTCGCCTCGAATTCGCGACACACGACATCATGAGAGCGCGGTCGGGCCGCTTCATCACACGCGCGGTCGCCCGCGGAATGGATCGAAGCAAGTCGCCCATTCCACCCATTTCTGCCGGTCCGCGTCCAAGCAGCATCCGGCGATCGACCCGAAAACATCAGACTATGGCTCGGGCCAGCGGGCGCCCTGTCCCACGCGGAAGCGGGCGCGGGCCCAGCGCCGGTACGTGTCGAGGCGGGCCTGGCGGAAGTAGTCGTCGGCGATTCCCTCCGCGGCCGCGCGCCCGATCAGTCCGAGCGCCTCGCGGTAGCGCCCCGACCGGCAGAGGTTTTCGATCCACTGGCCGTGCACGTGGACGTAGTTGACCCGAAACGTCTCGTACTGCGGATCGATCTCGATCCCGCGGCGCAGCAGCCGGGCCGCCTCGGCGTGCCGTCCTCGGCTGTCGAGGTGGATCGCCCAGTTGTTGAGCGTCGCCAGAAGGTTCCCGTAAGCCGTGGCGCTGGCCGGATCGAGCCGCAGGGCCTTGACATTGGCCGCGGCCGCCTCGGCGAACCGATTCTCGGCCAAGAGATCGACGCCGCGGTTGTAGTAGATCATGGCCACCTGCTCGACCTCGTTGACCACGCGCGCCTCGCCCGGCGCGTCGCTTCGATCGGCGGAAACGCCGAGGACCCGCTCAAGCAATTCGGCCCGTTTTTTCGGGTCGCCGCTGACGCGGAACCACGCCGGGCAGGTCGTCTCGACCTCGAGCGCGCCGTCGGGCAAGTCGAGGCGACTGAGGGCGTGGCCCGGCACCTCGAGGGCGCAAGCGGCCAGCCCGAATCGGGCGGCCAGGCAATTGAACAACACCGAGGCGCTGACGCAATTGAATCGTCCGTCGTCGAGCGTGCTGGCCAGGCTGGTGCATTCGAGGCGGTATCCTCCTTGCAGCAGGTGCCGGTGCATGAGTTCGAAGAGGGCTTGGGCCCGTTGGCGCGGCGATCCGCCGATCTGGCCCGACCGCTCCCACCGGTCGACGAGTGCCGCGACCCGGGCCTCGTAGCAGCGCACCACCTCGGGGTCGCGCACCCCGCCGGCGATCAGGGCGGCGCCGAGCAGGGAATGCTCGTCCCATCGCCCGTCGGCCCCGTCGGCGAACAGGGCGATCTCCAGGGTGGTAAGTTCCCCTTCCAGCTCGCGGTACCGAGAGTCGCCGCCCGCGTCGCGGGGCTCCCGAATCCGCAGCACGACCGCCGGCTCCCGGGCGTCGGGAGCGGTGTCGACCCGGCCCCAGGCCGCGGTCGCCGTCGCGATCCAGGCGGCCCCGAGAGCCAGCAACGTAACCGAGCGAGCCAATCGAGCCTTCCCCATCCGCTTGTGGCAATCGTGGTGGTTGTGCGTCCTGCGGGTTGCTTAACGGCCGCAGAATGGTGAACGATTGCATCAACCCTACGTTGCAGAAAAGAAACGCGCCTGGGGAAAGCCGGGAAAGAGATGCGGTTTTTTTGCGATGCCGGCCGTTTAGCGCGGATGAAAGGGCCGGGCAAGCTTTGCGGAGCTCGAGTGAAACCCGAATCGCGGACCGGCCGCGT
>Ga0334901_1002247_pt1 | contig 17062 bp, 14 predicted proteins | sample GraSluR3_MG_3_FD_207216 | JGI IMG/M metagenome (GOLD analysis project Ga0334901, IMG submission 207216) | Sludge microbial communities from methane-producing bioreactor in Wageningen University, Netherlands - Granular Sludge_15_08-R3 | ecosystem: Engineered > Bioreactor > Anaerobic >... | reverse complement strand
TTCTTGTCAGCAGTTACATGTCGGTATATGTGCAAGACAGAAAGCTCCAGAAATGGTCTCAACAATGCCAAGGAAGCGAGCATATTCCCGTCCAGCCATGACGATATGCTGTCGCGCAAATACAAGAGACTCTCATGGAAGCAGTAATGCCTGTTCCATACATGCATTCGCAGGATCTCAGCAGCGGTCCTTGGTTTGAAATCAAGTTCCGCATTGATAGAGATGTCCAGAATATCCTGGAACTCATTGTAAGCCTGAATGCCATTAACTAGTTCTGAGAATTCCTGATTATCTCTAAAAAGAGAGAAAAGATCTTCAGTATACGGTTTCAGATTCTTTCTGCTTATTCCAATTATTGTCAGAAGAATCCTATCTGGGAAACCTTGACAATCCGGGTCCCTAACTATGCTTAGATATTCCCTCTGCTCAGGAAACCACTTCTTGAATCTTTCGAATTTCGTCTTGTCCGCCGTTCTTTCATCTCCTCGCGTAAGTATACTGCCGAAATGGCTGCTTTCCCGACTGACAATCACCATTTCAAGAGGTTCTATTTCTTAGTCCAGAATTGTCTCGAATGTTTATTAGCAGATGTCACATACCAATTTCGCGAATCACATATACTATCGATCAAATTGGAGCATACATAGCTGTGTTGAGATCTTTCACTCATAACATCCCATACCACTTACTGATAACTCCACGCAATTTGCATTAATCAGGTTTCTTTTCCCAGTTCGTTCCAGTTCTCGGTAAAATACCTGGAGATACCCAAGCCGGGCATGTATTCGGGATAGATCAGCTGAAACTCCTTTTGTGCTTCTTCATAACTTCTATCGGAGATCACGTGCAGCCCCTTGGCCATGAAAAGCAGTGCCAGAGAGGGAGCTCTTGATTCACCAAGATTGCAGTGAATCAGTAGATTCATGCCTTCGCTGTAATGCTTCTGGGAGAAGTTCATGAAATCAACAAAGGTCTGAGGCATGAAAAGAGGAATATCTGGATCGACAATGTTCAGATAGAGATTAGCTCCTCTTTCGAGACTAAGGTAATTATGGTGGTTCTTTGGTAGTGAACCTTTGTACCCAACTGCATTGACGTGGCATGGATTCTTGCACGCATGAACCACAGCCCATTCCGGTCTAGAATGGAAACAATCTCTTTCAGAACCAACGTAGAGACGATCGTAAACTTTTGTCATGTTGGATTGCCTTCCTTCAATTTCCTTTGCTGAAACTCAAGGGCAGTCCAGAAAATGTTCCATGCGAGGGATTGATAATTCCACAATTCTATAATCGTAATCTTTCTATTTTCAAGATTGGTTGATCCGTGGGCCGAATATTTATTCCTGAAGCTCTCGAACTCTATTATGAGCTCATGATAAGACTTATCAACGTAATTTCCAGTATCACTATCGTACTTCTTCATCTTCTTAAGTGGATCAATCCCTGCATTTGCAAACTTTTCAAGGAGCTTGTTTTCCTTTTTTGGGGGATCTCCAATTATTACCTCAACTGACTTATAGGCATTGTGAAGAGCATTTTCAAAGGCGCATTTCTCAAATCTGGTGGGCGGCACGAAACCAGGATCACTCAGTATTTCTGTAGCTCTCGGCATACAGAAGTCTCTGTGGCTCATTGCAAGGAAACCAGCGCTCAGAAGAAGCTTTTCACTGGAGACCAAAACAGGCACCAACTGAAAGATGTATCTGAGTCTGTCTTCGCCAATAGCCAGACTGTTATGCATAATTGTCTCGAAGCTTAAGAGATCAAAGTACTCAATATTCTCCGTATGATATCGCATAAGAGATTGAAGATGCAGAATGCTCTTAGTGTTTATTAAGTTCAGAGGGAACTTGAATAAGTAAAAAGGCTCTTCGTGAGGTAGAGAACCCATCGAGAGTAGAAATGCTCCCTGGAATGCATCGGCGATCCTTTCAGAAAGGTTGTCCGATTCCTCGCCATCACCAAAGACAATCACATGACGTCTTGAATGAGTTTCGTTACCCAAAAAAGGGTTACCTTGCTCATCGACAACAAGAACTGTCTTCAATAAACATCCTATCGCTTTGAGGGCTTTCCGAGAAGCTCGAAGATAATGCTGTGTTACTTTGCGACCACTACGCATAATATAGGTGCTCTTGTGGTCTTTGCTGCCTTCTGGAACGCTTAAACCAGTTACTAGATAACCGTATTTCATGAAAACCTACCCGGTCTTATGGTACGGAAGGCTTTGGTCTTTAAGGGAGTACGGTCTCTCTTCTTATTTGAAGTTGGATGTACTCCCTTGCCAAACCATGTACCTGTAGCAAGCCAGACTTCATAATAGAAAAGCCATAGGGATGTCCAGGGGATTATTGTCTCACCAATAAGCATAGTTGGTTTCCATTCATAGTGTTTCGGATAATATAGGCAGAGCGATCCATCAGAGAACAAATGAGGAGGATTTCTCCCATCCGATTTCTCCAGTTGTGGTTTAGTAATTCGGACTCTAGGGCGTGATTGGAGACGATAGTTCAATGTGAATGTGTACGTTGATGAAATCGTTGTGGGAGATATTTGCCCGCTTATTCTCAGTTCACCGCATTTAGCTATACATTTGAACCCTGGGAATGTTTGTTTCAGGTGGCTGTATTGCTCCATAATTGTCAAGGGTTTCAGTATGTTCTTCTTCACCTGCTCTCTCCAAAGAATGTATTCTTCCTCACAGTAGTTGAATTCAGCTCAGAATCCCCCACACTACTGAGATTACCTGTTGCGTTTCCCATAGTCAGACGCTCCGCTTCCCTAAGTGCCTGAATGTCTTCAGAGTATTTGGTCAAAGCTTCTTTTGTCACAGTCTCACCAAACATCTCTTCAAGATGTCTAGATATATCATTGATTCCCCTAATAGAGCTAAGGGTTTTCCACCGATTCGCGAAATCAGAGACAAATTCCTTAAAGGCCCTGAATTCAGCAGAATTAGCCTTCCAAGATTCTGCAAAGTTTTCTCCGTTTTCTATAGGATTAAAAACAGCGGGAGGAGACTGCAGACTGCACACATTGGAAAGAATTGAGTCAAGAATATGGCCCATATCATCAAACAAAGAACCCTTATCCTGATAGTACATACCAGCCAAGGTTGTCAGAACTATGCTCCTAGGCGCTTCATCATTTTTCGTTGAGAAATAGAAATCTCTTCGTCTCTTTATAAGTTGTACTGAACGTTTGAGAGTGGGTTTGACTTCAAACGGAATGTCATAAGGCAGTGGTTCCTGCTGAGCTACCTCAATAATCTTTCTCTGCAGTTTAATGCACCGATCTTCAAACCACTTTGCATATAGCCTTGGAGCAGATGGCACCCAATGATTGAGTTGCTTATCCGGAACTCGCAGTCTTTCTGACTCAATATTCGCAAATGGGTAAGCAGGTAGAATGTCCATATGAAAGTCATCAACATACTTGATGCGAACACATCTTCGCTTTTTCTCTACCATGTCGGCGTATCTATCACTATCCTTGAATTTCCTGTAAAGCTTATCAAGCAAAACGTTTGGGCTCAAATCGGAATGCCATATTTGTTTTATCTTCAACACAATGTCAAGATCATACTCCTCACCAGACAAAGGTTTTACAGTAGTGCCTATTTTGTAGGAGCCTTGCGGAAAGACATCGATATCGTTCCCCTGAAATAGATCTTCATCGCTATCAAGGAAATTGAAAATTGCATCATAGGTCTGACTTGCCTTTTCTCTTTTTGTTTGCGGCAGTTGTAGTTCATTTCCAATACGTTGGAGTAATTCATCCATTACAGGTTTTGAAGTAACAAAATAAGCTTCATACAGCACACTCATCACTCCTCACAGAATCCATTGTGAATGCTCAGAAATTATGGCTCCGAAGTTCTTTTCTGATATTCCCCTTTTTACTATCTCTTCTTTTGTGAACCACCCAATTCTTTTATCTTCCTTCTTCATTAGAGCTCCAACTTCATTCCATTGATTCTGGGTAATATCTAAGCTGTAGATCTCTGCATAAAGAAGTTCGTGACATTTCAGAACTGAAAGCCACTTATGTTTGAAAGTGATTTTAGTTCCAATCAATTGATAGAAATCAGGTTTTGTCGACGAAAAATCGCTTAGAATACCAGGAACGAAAAGCTCCTCACGAAGCTCTCTCTCTGGTGATAATTCTCTGTACTTGCGGCTGTCAAACCACTTGAAGAAACCAGAGAGTTTGCTGCCGGAGATATAGATCCTAAGATCGTTCTTGCTAGTCTCATCAACAGCCAGTTTGTCGTCAGATTCTCTCTTAAGCTCGTCAAGAATTCCTAGAGCACCTTCTTTGTATTTAAATACTCCACCAACTGGTTGATATTGATGCTGAATTCTATGACCTTTGACCAGCAGATATTTCCCATCCAATTCAATTTTGAAGAGATATGAAACAGATAGACGAACTCTTTTGCAGAAAAAACACAAAATGATAGCAAGTAGCTTATTTGACTGTATACTATTTAACGCAAATGCCCAGCTGATGGAAGCACTAATGAAGCAGGAACCTACTAACTGACCAAAACTCCAGGGTAGAAGAAACACAACAATCGAAATCGCCAAAACGATCAATAGTTTTGCTAGCAATCTTGTCCTCCTTAATTCGCTGGATTTACGATCTCTCACATATCCTTAAGATAATTGTTTGTAAATCATAAGAAAGAAAGACCCACACTGGTATTTGATTATCAATTCAATTCTGTTCAGATAATCCCCCAATTAAGGAGTTTCATGCGAGTAAGATTCATTTGAGTCTGGAGAAGTGTGTGGAAAGAGAGTGATTTGGAGAAGGATATCCAGTACACTCGTAGTGACAGTTTTATTTGCACGAAACTCGTTTCTCAAATCCTGGAGCCCCAGCTCTAGGATTTCTATTAAGAATGATACTACTATTTACACAGTTTGTCAAGCGATGGACTGTCGTAAGACACTTACAATTTATATATTGCTTCAGTTGTAGTTGGATTGTGCTATACTAATAACAGATTGGCAGTCGCTTCCTGAGACCTATCAGTTCATTTTAGCACTCAGTCGATTGTTTTCTGATGAGAGTCAATCCATAAGAAAAGTCTTAACAAAGGATTCTGTTAAAAGGGGCCTGATGAGCGTCGATTGGTACAAGCTCCGAGTGTAAGAAATTAGCGATAATAGATTACGTTGATCCATGCTGAAAACTTACGTCGATTTCGTTTCTATTTGGGAGCTACAAATGAGGATAACTGGGATAAAGCTTGAGCAAATTGCCGATGTGATAATCGGTATAAATGAGGTTAGAGGCAAGAAGTCGGGGGAGTTCACTTATCACATAGTGACCCCAGCTGACCTGGATGATTCGAACGACTTCGAAAGGCTTGAATCCGTAAATCTTGAGACGGAGGTCGGAGATCATAATCTAGTCCGTAGGGGTGATTTACTTATAAAGAGAGTCAGTCCTAACTTTGTAACGTTAGTCACGAGTGAAATCTCTGGCGTAGTTGTTTCGAGCAACATGTTGATTATTCGCTGTCATCGAAGCGTTGTCCCAGCATTTCTAGCTGGATATCTTGAGCTTAGAGGACTTGAAGCTCTGAAACATTATACGGAAAGAGGAATGACCATGCACTCGGTAAGCAAGAAGGAGCTGAATGAGTTTTTGATCCCCTTGCCAGATTTGAAGACTCAGGAGATCCTTGGAGAACTATGGTTTCTGAACAAGCAAAAGCGGGACTTGCTCTCGAGGCTTTCGGAAAAAGAAAGCGATCACATAAAATCTATATATATCAGAGCGCTAAGTGAGGGGAGAGGCAGATGACGACTAGAAAAGACATTGAAAACGTATTATGGAGAGGAGCCGACACCTTCAGGGACACGATCGATGCGGCCAACTACAAAGACTTCGTTCTTTCGATTCTCTTTGTGAAGTATCTGAGCGATACTCACACAGAGTTACTGGAAGAACTCAAAAGCAATTATGACGACGATGTAAGACTAGAACGTCAACTAAAAAGGCTTCCGGTTGTTATGGACGACGAGCATAAGTTCGATTACCTCTACAAAAACAAGAATAGCGACGACCTTGGCCAGTTAATCAACGCCTGTTTGAGAGGTATAGAAGATAAAAACTTCGAGCAGCTCAACGGTGTTTTCAGAAGCATAGACTTCAACAGTGAGAGTCTTCTGGGAAACAAGCCTCATAGAAACGCCATACTGAGAGAACTGTTAGACGATTTTGTAAACCTCGATTTACGCCCTTCACAGATACAAACAAATCCCGGACAGATTCCCGCAGACGTCATAGGCGACGCATATGAATATATGATCGGCGAGTTTGCAAGCAGAGCCGGAAAAAAGGCGGGAAGCTTTTTCACCCCTACGGCGGTCTCCGAACTTATGGCCCGTCTTGTTGAACCAAAACCTAATGACAGGATATACGATCCCACATGCGGTTCAGGTTCTCTGCTAATCCACGCAGCCAAGAGATCGGGAAAAGAAATGGACAAGGTTCAGATCTACGGGCAGGAACTCAATGGCTCAAGCCTCTCAATGGCAAAGATGAACATGTATCTTCACAGGATTCTGGACGCAAAGATAGCCTGGGGCGATACTCTTGCCAATCCGCTCCATCTGGACGAAAACGGTAACCTTATGCTCTTCGATGTAATCGTTGCAAATATGCCCTTCTCAAAGGATAAGTGGGCATCGGGCTTCAATCCGGGCGGTGAGAACGCAGGAAACGGCAAGAAGTTCAAGATGGAGGCCTCTCTTGACAAATACCACCGCTTCGACTGGGGCGTACCCCCTGCCAGCAAAGGTGATTGGGCCTTCCTGCTTCATATGATTCACAGCATGTCTGAGCAAGGAAGGATAGCCGCAGTTGCTCCTCACGGAGTTCTCTTCAGAGGCTCTTCAGAGGGGCGAATTAGGAAACAGGTGATCAAGAATAACCTTCTGGATGCCGTTATTGGGCTACCTTCAAATCTCTTCTTCGGAACATCGATTCCTGCTTGCATAATGGTATTCAAGAAGAACAGAGACAGGAACGACGTAATCTTCATAGACGCCTCAGGAGAGGACCACTACGAGAAGGCTAAGAACAAGAACACACTGAAAGAAAAGCATATTGAAGAGATAGTGAAGGCCTACCTTGATAGAAATGACATCCCGAAGTTTGCCCACGTTGCAACTGTCGAAGAGATAAAGGAAAACGACTACAACCTCAACATCCCTCGCTACGTAGATACCTTCGAACAGGAGGAGTTCATTGACATAGAAGCGGTACAGAAGAACATAAGAGAAATAAACGCCGAGCTTGAAGAAGTGCAGAAAAAAATGGACGAATATCTCAAAGCGTTGGGCTTGTAGGTGGCTGCTATGAGGGAAGATATTAAGAAGCGGATAGAGCAAATCAGGCGGGGAGAGGTGCCCGAGGGGTATAAGAATTTAGTAGATTATCATATTATCCCTATAGACTGGAGAATCAAGAAACTGGAAGATCTAGGCAGCTTGAAGAATGGGATCAACAAAGACAAAGATATGTTTGGTAATGGTTATCCGTTGGTCAATCTTGATGATGTTTTCGCCAGCAAATGCATATCGAGTACTAGTGAAATATCTACTTTGGTCTTCTGCTCTGAACAAGAACGAGCCAGCTATTCTTTGCGCAATGGAGATATTATCTTTGTACGATCTTCTGTGAAGAAAGAAGGCGTGGGATTAACTGCTTACGTAACAGAGGACTTATCGGACACAGTATTTAGTGGATTTCTAATTAGATTTAGATGCTTATCAGATTCATTGGTTGGTTCATATAAAGTATATTGTTTTGACTCTACATATTTCAGAGATCAGTTATTGAGGAAGAGCACTGTAAGTGCAAATACAAATATCAACCAAGAACAGCTTAAAATATTGAAGATAGCATTGCCATGCACAAATGAACAAGAGCAAATAGCTGAGATCTTATCAACGTGCGACAGGGTTATCGAACTGAAGAAGAAACTGATAGAAGAGAAGAAAAAGGTCAAGAAATGGCTTATGCAGACGTTGCTAACAGGCATGATCCGTGTCAAGGATATCGAGAACAAAACACCATTCGAAGAACTCAAGAAACGAATCGAGCAGATAAGAAACGGACAAGTGCCTGAAGGATATAGAAAGACTGAACTTGGAATTATCTCTCATGATTGGGAGATAACAGGGCTAGAGAAGATCTGCAAGTTGATAATTGACAAGAGAGGAAAGACACCAAAGCAGGACTCGTCAGATGGAGATATTCCAGGCCTTTCAGCACATAATGTAAGAATGGGCAAAATCGACTTCACATTCCCAACAACTTACTACTCTGAAGATGTATTTAACAGATGGATGAAGAATGAGAAGATTGAAAAAGAAGACATCATTATGACAACTGAAGCCCCTCTTGGAAATATAGCTCTGGTTGAAGAGACCAGAAAATACATTTTGGGTCAAAGAGTGGTTGCTTTGAGATTGAAAGATTCTGTAAACAGCATCTTTGGAAAACATTTGCTTATGTCAAATATCTTTCAGAGAAAGCTTCAGGAATTAGCTACAGGAACTACTGCTAAGGGGCTAAGTAAAAGGAATCTCAAATACTTGAAGGTTTATATCCCAGACACTGAAACTCAGAAAGCAGTCTCTTCTATCCTCTCAACCGCTGACACAGAGATTGATCTACTGAACAAAGACCTCGAACAATGGGAGCTAAAGAAAAAATCGCTTATGCAGTTGTTGTTGACAGGAATTGTGAGAATTAAAGCCTGAAAGGAGGATCGACTATGGGTAAAAAGAGCATTCATGTCACTCCATTAGGTGACAAATGGCAGGTTAAGAAAGGCGGCGCGAAGAAACCGACAAGGATAGTAGACACCCAGGCTGAAGCACAAGAGATTGCTGAGAGAATCGCAAAGAACCAGAAGACAGACACAAAGATCCACGGGAAAGATGGCAAAATAAGGGCTGGAAATAGCTACGGAAATGATCCGTGTCCCCCGAGAGACAAGAAATAGACGGGGCGAGTAGATGGTTTTGCAATTCTTAAAAGCCACAGATACGTTCCTAACTTTCAAAGTCAAATACCCAAACGATCTGCCAGAAGAAACCCGAAGAGTACGCATTGAAGACATCCAGGACGAGTTTCCAGAAATCAGTGATGATTTTCAGATAAAAGAAGAAGACTACGATTATTTCATGAAGAGAAGCGAAGTATTTGCTTTTTTCGATAAAGATGGGGTACTTCATTACATGATGCCGAAGAACTTCATATGCAAAGAGATAATCTACGAAGGGACGAAGAATATTCCAAAGGGGTTCTATTCAGTAGGTGGCGGATTTACTGATTACAAATTCGGATATCTTTTCACTGATGCGATAAGAGCGTTCCTGGACAACAAAGAAGCAACAATCAGCGAATTCAGGATTACGAAAGCGAATCAAACCTTGCTGAAACCCACAGGAGCTGGTAGCTATAAACTGATTCTTAACGAAAGAGACCTGCAGAGAATAAGGGATAGATCAAGACAGTACATCGAGGAGGGCAAAACGAACGCTAAGCACTCAATCATTGACTTTTTTGTGAATCGCTTCCCGGAGCTTTCGAATTTCGATGACAATTTAGATGTATTGACGTCAACAAAAAAGGCGCTGATTAAGTCCCTAGATGAAACCATAGTAGATAAACTTACACCTAAAGAACTAAAGCAAGTAGAATCGTTCTATATGAAGATTCTCGAAAGAAAGATAACGAAAAAGCCTTTCATAGAGAGAAATGTGCTTAAGCTTAAGGAGATAACTCTGGATAATCTTCTGGTTGATTTTGAGAATAAACTTGAGAAGAAAACTAATGAAAGCACATGGCAGAGGTTCTTTGAGCAGAACATATTCATCTTTGATTCCAGATATATCGATTTCGTTCCAAAACAGAATCTCAAAACCGGAAAGACTTCCATGCCTGACTTCCTAGTGCATGACATTTACGGTTTTGTGGATATCTATGAGATAAAGAAGCCAAGTACGAAGCTGCTTAAGTATGACAAAAGCCACAGCAATTACTACTGGAGCACTGAAATGGCTGCCGCGATAAGTCAGTTGGAAAAGTATGTATTCTTAGCATCAGCAGAGGCTCTATCAATTGAGAGGGATATAAAAGTTGAGAGAGGTCATTGCGTTACTGTTGTAAGACCTTGTGGAATACTTGTAGTTGGGCACAGCAAGGAACTTGAAAACGATTCAATGAAGCAGGACTTCCGAATACTCCGAAATTCGCTGAAAAACGTCGAGATAGTCTTGTATGATGAGATCTACGAAAGTCTCAAGAATCTGAGAAAGAAAATAGAATCCGAGAGTAGTGAAGGTGGATCTTATGCTTGACCACAGAATCTTCAACGAAAGACCGGAGAGCCAGGAGAGGATGATAAAGCTCCTCCAGAAGCTGGGATATGAATACGTTCCAAGGGCCGTGGCCGAAGAGAAACGCGGAAGCAAGAGTAAGGTCATTTTTGAAGACGAACTGGTCAAGTTTCTCGGAAGACAGATCTTTGATTACAAGGGGGAGAAGCTACATTTTTCAAGTGAGTCCATAGGCAAGGCTATTAGAGAGCTAGACGCTCCCATCACCAACGGCCTAATGATGACTAGCAAAGTCATATATGATCTTCTCTGCATGGGAAAAAGCCTGGAGCAGACTCTTCCAGACGGAGCGATGCAGTCTTTCGATATCAAGTACATCGACTTCGACAACCCTGCAAACAATATCTGGCAGGTAACTGACGAGTTCGAAGTAGAGAGGCCAAACGGCAAGTTTGCACGGCCGGATATTGTGCTTCTTGTCAACGGTATCCCCCTTGTAGTTATAGAATGTAAGAAGTCAAGTGTAGATGTAATCGAGGGAGTAAGACAGAACATCAGAAACTGGCACCCTGATTACATACCCCACCTATTCAAGTTCGCTCAAATTGTAATAGCAACCAATTCGAACGAGTTTTTGTATGGCACATGCGGAACTGCTGAAAAACACTTCAACAGATGGAAGGAAGAGCAGAAGGACTGGCAGGAAGAACTCTGCAAGAAGTGCTCCCCTGATGGAAAGATAGTAGAGCAAGACAGGGCGGCAGTTTCTCTTCTGTCAAGAGAAAGGTTGCTGCAGCTTACCAGAAGCTTCATCATATACGATGCCAATATTAAGAAGATAGCCAGGTACAAGCAGTTTTTCGCCGTCAAGAAATGCATGGACAGGATCAAAATGAAGGACGGCAAGGGAACAAAAAACGGGGTGCTCTGGCATACGCAGGGCTCGGGAAAGACTATAAGCATGATTATGCTCGTCAAAATGATCCAGCGTGACAAAGATTTCGAGAATCCACGTTTCATACTCGTTACTGACAGGAAGAACCTCGACAAGCAGATACTTGAAAACTTCAGCAACACGAAGATGCATCCGACAAGGGCAACTACGGGCCGTGGTCTGGTTTCTCTCATAAAGGACGACGGAAAGACTGTAGTTACTACCATCGTTAACAAATTCGAGACAGCCATAAAGATGAACTTCAGGAAAGAAAACAAGAACATGTTTCTGATTATCGACGAAGGTCATAGAAGCCACTACGGGAGACTGAATACATATATGAACGTGGTGCTTCCGAATGCAGTAAAACTCGCCTTCACGGGAACACCACTGATCAAAGAGGAAAAGAAGAACACCTATGACAAATTCGGACCCCTCATAGATTCTTACACGATGGAGGACGCAATCAGCGATGGGGTTACGGTTCCGCTTGTGTATGAAGGAAGAATAATACCTCAGGGAATTTCTAACGCGAAGATTGATGAGATTCTCAAATACGTCACCGCCCCACTTAGCGAAGAAGAGAAAGAGAAACTCAAGAAGAAGTACAGTACATTCTTCCATCTCTCACAGACAACAAAGAGGTTGGAAATGGTTGCAGTGAACGTGTACGAACACTTCATACACTATTGTCGGCCAAAAGGCTTCAAGGCGATACTGACTTGCTCCTCCAGAGCTTCTGCGATCGATATGTATCACGAACTCGAAAGTCTCGGAGATCTCAACTCAGCGGTAGTAATAAGCCCTTCGGATACCAGGGAGGGCGATGACGATGATCTTTCGAACTCGAGCAGAGAGAAAATAAACAGCTTCTTCAGCAAAATCGTGATCCCCCTTCACGGTGATTCGGAGACATACGAAGAATACGTAAGAACCACCTTCAACAGAGAAGACAATGATATTGAGCTCATCATTGTGAAAGATAAACTTCTTACGGGTTTCGACGCCCCAATAGCGGCTGTTCTTTACGTAGACAAACCCATGCGGGATCACAACCTCTTGCAGGCAATAGCAAGGGTTAACCGTGTTTATCCTGGGAAGGACTTCGGGCTCATCGTCGATTACTATGGAATCTTCAAAAAGCTTCACGGTGCGCTAGACCTTTATTCAGATGAAAAGTCAGGGATGAATCAGTTCGATAAGGACGATATAAAGGATGTACTGAGCGGACCTCAGGAAAACAGCAGAGAACTGCTTAGAGTGAGAGATAACCTTCTCAATCTCTTTCCTTCTATCCCAATTGATGAGAGACGGACTAGCGTTTGGCAGGAATGTCTTGAGAAAGACGATCTCCGGAAAGAATTCTACGAAAGGCTCAAAGAGTACTCAAAGATGGTCGATCTTCTCTTTTCGAGTTACGAGTTCTTCAACTTCGTCGGAGTAGAGAAAGCAGAGGAGTACAGGCGTGAGCTGCTCTTCTTCACTAAACTTAGAAATTCCGTCAGTTTAATTCATGATGATAGTGGAGAAATGAGCACAAAGGAATACGACGACAAGATCAAGAACCTTTTGAACAAATACGTGATGGCAAATGATGCCTGGACTGTACAGGAACCGCTTGACATAATGTACAAAGCGAAAATGGATGAGCAACTCAAATCGCTTGCTGACAGCAAGTCAAAAGCCGATGCCATAAAGACCAGAATGATAGCGGAGATAAGCTCGAGAGAACACGATGACCCAGCAATATACATGGAGTTCTCGGAGAGAATAAAAGAGACAATTCGCAGATACGAAGAAGAAAGAAACACTGAGAAATACCTCGCAAATATGGAGAAGCTGGCCGAAGATCTCCGAGAAGGTCGATCTGGAAAGTCATATCCTGCACGGATAGACAACGACAGCGACTCGAAAGCCTTCTACAGTACAGTGCTACATGAGTTACAGGAGCACTCAGGACTAAAAGCGAACGAAGCAATCGAAGAGGATATTGCCATTCTCTCCCAGGGAATTAAACGGGCAATAACTGGAAATACAAAAATTGATTGGCGTGACAATGTAACAGTGCACAAGAGGATCATGGCGGAACTCGACGATCTCATCTTCGATTTCATTGAAGCGCATGGACTAAAGGTTTCGACGGATATCATAGATCTCATTCTAGACAAGCTGCTTATAGTAGCAAAGAAGAGGTACTGATGGAAATGATAACTCTGAAACTCAATAACAACAAAGAAATAGAAGTTGCCGTTATAAGACGACAGATGAGAAACGTAAGGCTGAAAGTCTTCCCCAACGAAGAGGTTTCTGTTTCGGCGCCTCACGGGGTATCCCTTGAGTGGATCGAGAAGTTTGTAGAGAAGAAACGAGATTGGATTGAAGGTAAACTAGGCTTTTTCAGAGAGAGTAATGCTAACGATAAACTGAATTTCATAAAGAGCGGGGTCACTGTGAGGATTCTAGGCGAGCAAATCATGATTATCGTTCGAGAATCCCGGCAGAAGAATGTAATTCAGGAAGACGCGAAGCTCTTCATCTACACACCAGATCCAAAGGATGAGGAAATGCTCTCAAGACAACTTGAGGTCTGGATAAGGAGACAGCAGAAGAGTCTCTATGAAAGTCTGCTTGACAAGCTCTACCCCATAATTGGGAAGTATGGATACCAAAGGCCCACAATAATGGTCAGAAAGATGAAAACACTCTGGGGAAGCTGCAACAGAAAGAAGGGAATCATCACGCTGAACTACTACCTCTACAAAGCCAAGCAGCCCTGCATAGAATACGTAATGCTCCATGAACTTGTGCACTTCATCTATGCGGGGCACAATAGAGAATTCTACGACTTCTTGAGTACACACATGCCTGGCTGGAAAGAGCGAAAGAAAATCCTTGATTATGAGGTTGTTTTGGGAGTGTGATGATTGTTGAACTGATCTATAAATAATAGATTCGCATAGTGTTTCGTATTGCCTAAGTCAGGATGGAAAGGGGGAGAATATGAGATTATCTGGAAGTGAAATTGGTAAGTTTGCCTATTTTGGTGATCCCGAAAAGAGTTTGGAGATGTTGAAGCATCTTGCCGGAGTTCCATCACGGGATATAGATAGTCTTTTTGAAGAAGTCGAGGAACAGTTTAGGGAATGTTCAGCGAGATCCGAAATTGTGTACTTTGACATTGATGGGATTCCTTGTGCTCAGGGAGACGATTTCTCATGGTCATCTGAACCGGCGTGCCGCTATGCGCTGTTTCCAGTTAAAATCGCAGGATCCAAAGCAACCCTTTTTGGCGTTTTCTCGGAAAACGAAAAATATTCGATCGCTCAGAAGACCCAGAAGTGGTATGGTCTATTTTGGTTCGACACAACTCACTTGAATCACGCTTTCTACGAAAAAACATCCAAAACCTATCTCGGAGACATTGTTTTTGGAAGTAGAAACAAACTGGAGGAATTCCTAGATAGAATACTTGAGATAGCAATGCCAGAAGATTGGGACTTCTATCATGAATACTTTAGGCACTCAATACTGAAGTCTTACATTGAGAACACATATTATCGAGCGAAAAGTGAGGAGAAAATCGTATCCAATAAGAATGAGGGACTTTCGGCCTTTAACACAGGATTGTTGGCAAATAGGTTCGATGTGTCGTCCATTGGTAGCGGAGTCAGTGAGATCTACATAATTGCTAGGATAATGGATAAACAATTCATATACCCCAGATACGAGCGTCCCGAGGTCTGCATATCAAGGGTTGAGTACGACAGCTCTTCTCAAGGGTTCCTGAGATTCCGAGCTTCTTTGAGAGAATAGAAGATGTTCTCTTCAATCCAGATCGCGATGTTCACTCCGATGCTAAAGGTATGCTTCATATCATCGGAGACAATAGAGACCGCTTTCCACAAAAGCTTCAAGAAGAATCAGACCACCAACTTCGACAACTGCTAATGGCTGCTATCGAAAGAACAAAGATGCTAGCCAAACGCAACTATAAGCTGGTTGTTCCTCAGTTCTATTCTGGAAAGATACAGTTCCTAATGCCAATATTTCTATCGGGAGATCTTTCTCGCGATCCTGATTTTGCATTAGTGTTAAATCCCCTACGAAGTAGTGACTCAGACAAAGTGAATAGCTATGAAGCAACAACGATTATAACGCTGGATATGGCATATAAAAACGCTAGATTAATTGCTAAGCCAGATAACACTTGGCTAAAGCCGAGCTCCATTGTTGAATCAGAAGAGAACACGTTTTCGGGAGACACGTTAATCGATGGTTGAGTGTTAGGCTCTTGATGGAAACCAGTTTCAGAACCCTGTGACAGCTAGGGTAGCTGGGGTCTGATCTCGAACATGAAAGAAAACGCGATATCATCAAAAGGCGCGATTTCTCAATTGATTGTCCTCTAGAAGAGCTCAAAGACTGCGGCATACCTGCCTGGTATGCAAATCGAAGCAAGAAACTTGGTTGCCAAAATAGTGTTTAGGAGATCATTATCTATCTATCCTCCTCTGGGAACCAGGTTGCGACCAATGAACATGATGTACCTTAGGATCGCCGATCCGAAACTGCCAGGCAGACGCGAGATAATTGAGTTAGCTAACCCGCTGGAAAGTGAACGTCTTCTTTCAAGCACGGCGAATCCTCTTATTCCGTGAAGAGGACTAGTGTTTCCAGCAAATTGATTAAAGGCCAATGGGTTGAATTTCCACAGCTCACCGATTAATAGATTGTATTTCATCATTCTAATGAATGTAACAGCTGTTGCCAGCACAGAAAAAATCATTGTTATCACCAGAACGATAATGGTAGTATTCAAGGCTTGGAATTATTATTTGTTTGTTCTCTAGCTAATTGTAAATCAGGACGTGCAAAAAGAAGTCCGATCATATTCTCGTATTGTTTTTTGCAAGCTGTTACTCTGTCACCATATTGCTTCTGAAATGTATGACTAAGTTCAGGAAAAACTTGATCACAACTCCACTCCAAGCCTTAATCATACCTAACACCTTAAGCTAAACCAAACTCCAGAATGGTATCTCACTTCCGTTGCACACGTATTTGTTCAAGAAAAATGATACTGCTACTCACACCAAGAATGAGACCCCCCGATCTTGATTCGAGGGGTAGTTCTCTTCTTATTGCTCTGCTCTTCTTGAATCCTGAGACACGTTTCTCATTTCGGTCAATCACTTCACTAATACCTTCATCGCCGTCTTCCAAAGTCCCTTGTTAAGGAACATGACGACGAGGTCAATCAAGACGTCCAGGATGAAGTCGAAGAATTCAGGATCGATCTTCCACTCTTCATCCGGAAGCGCGTCCTTTATCATCTGCTTCACTTTCTCTTTCTTCTCAGCCCCATTGCCGGGACTCTCCACATAACTTGCGAAAATTGTGATTAGGGATATTAACTCTTTTATCCAGTTCAAATGGATTACCTCCTTCTTGTTAGTTCCGGCGCGCTGCGCCCACGTTCTTCGTTCCGACGCTACGCGTCCATGTTCTTGGTCAGGCGGAGTTGATCAAAGACGCCGATCCTTTTAGAATTCTCTCGGAGGTGAATGATGTGTCTACAAGTTACAAAGATTTGCATGTATGGCAGCTCAGTATGGATTACGTGATGGAGATCTACAGATTAACCAGAGACTTTCCTGAGTATGAGAAATACGGTCTCGGTTCTCAGCTCCAAAGATCTGCTGTATCCATTCCTTCCAATATCGCCGAAGGTTCTGGAAGGCAGCATAGAAAGGAGT
>Ga0334901_1002234_pt1 | contig 17116 bp, 16 predicted proteins | sample GraSluR3_MG_3_FD_207216 | JGI IMG/M metagenome (GOLD analysis project Ga0334901, IMG submission 207216) | Sludge microbial communities from methane-producing bioreactor in Wageningen University, Netherlands - Granular Sludge_15_08-R3 | ecosystem: Engineered > Bioreactor > Anaerobic >... | reverse complement strand
TTATGTTCTCCCATTGCCATGTACATGCCGAATTCATCACTTGGTAACATGGAGGCAACTAATGCCTCAGAGGGTGAAATCAGTAAATAATAATGCATGGGACACCTCCTATATGGTATCATGTGCTATCAAAGTGTATCATACTCAGTGTAACTATCAATCATGAACTGAGTAATTGCCCAAAATTGTCACTTCTGTTACGGTACATATATATATACCCCTTGTGGATAGGAGGTCTGCATGTTCACCATTCTAGACAAACAACGACTCTCTACGGAGGTTTTTCGCGTAACCATAGCAGCACCTCATATTGCCAGGGAGCGAAAAGCAGGACAATTTGTTATTGTTCAGCAAGGTGGAGACTACGCAGAACGTATTCCGCTCACCATTGCCGATGCAGACCCCGATGAAGGATCGATTACTCTCGTGTTTCAAGCAGTAGGTGAAGCTACTCATAAGCTCGCCGTACTTGAGCCTGGGGATGCTATAGAGAATGTTCTCGGACCGTTGGGAACACCTACCCACATAGAACGTTACGGAAAAGTAGTCTGTGTGGGCGGAGGAGTCGGAGTTGCTCCCATGCATCCCATTGCTCAAGCTATGAAGCAAGCAGGGAATGAGGTGAAAATCATCATTGGTGCACGAAACGAAGAACTGGTGATTCTTGAAGAAGAGATGCAGAAAATTGCCGATGAACTCATTGTCTGTACCGATGACGGCAGCTACGGACGTAAAGCTCTCGTAACAGAGCCGCTCAAAGAGCTGTGTGAAACATGGAAACCTGACCTGGTTGTTGCAATTGGTCCACCTATCATGATGAAATTCTGCACAGCCACAACACGACCATTCAATATTCCAACGATTGTTTCGCTGAACACGATTATGATTGACGGTACCGGCATGTGTGGCGGCTGTCGTGTAAGTATTAATGGGAAGACGAAATTTGTCTGTGTTGACGGTCCGGAATTTGATGCATTCGCTGTAGATTGGGATAATCTGCTGCTTCGCCTTGGTACGTATAAACCACAGGAACAAGAGGCACATCACCGTTGTCACATTGGTTTGAATATTAACGAGGGAGATGCGTAATGGGACACATGCACCTACCTGAGCTTGATGCACAGTCACAACAGCTACTGAAAGATTATTCCGGAAGGGAGCTCAAAGCTAAGGATCGATTGGCAATCCCTGCTCAAGAGATGCCTGCCCAAGAACCCGGAGAACGGGTAAAGAATATGGAGGAAGTGGCACTAGGGTATACCGATGCACAAGTCCGCCTAGAGTCTCTCCGATGCCTGCAATGTAAAAATGCCCCTTGTATTGCCGGATGTCCCGTGAGCATCGATATCCCCCGATTCATTGCGAAAGCTGCCGAGGGAGACTATGAAGGCTCGGTGAATGTGATTAAAGAGAGTTCTATGCTCCCTGCAATTTGTGGGCGTGTATGTCCTCAGGAATCGCAGTGTCAGTTGACCTGTACGGTGGGAAAGTCACTTAAGAGTATAGATAAAGCAGTGAATATTGGTCGAATCGAGCGATTTGTCGCTGATTGGGAATCGGCATCCGGGAAGCGTGAGCACCCGACTATTGCACCTCCTACCGGTAAGAAGGTCGGTGTCGTGGGTAGTGGACCTGCAGGCATGACCGCTGCAGCTGACCTGCGAAGAGAGGGTCATGAAGTAGTCATGTTCGAAGCCTTGCATAAAGCTGGTGGTGTTCTTGTGTATGGTATTCCCGAATTCCGATTGCCAAAACGGATTGTACAGGAAGAACTCGATGTACTTTCTGCTATGGGAGTTACGATTGAACATAATTTCCTTGTGGGGCGTACAGCAAAGCTTCATGATCTCATGGAAAAAGAGGGGTTCGATGCTCTGTTTATCGGTTCTGGTGCCGGTCTGCCGAAGTTTTTAAACATAGCCGGAGAGAATCTCATTGGGGTGTTCAGTGCAAATGAGTATCTTACTCGAAGCAATCTCATGCGTGCCTACGAACGTAACGTAGCAGGGACCCCGCTCTATGGATCAAAAAAAGTCGCAGTATTCGGTGGTGGTAATGTAGCCATGGACTCGGCTCGTACGGCACTGCGCCTTGGGGCAGATGAGGTGACTATTGTTTACCGACGTTCAGAAGCTGAAATGCCTGCTCGAAGAGAAGAGATTGCACATGCAAAGGAAGAAGGGGTGAAATTCCTCTATCTCCATGCACCGCTACAAATACTTGGCGATGAAAAGGGTCGAGTCAATCAGGTCGAATTGATTACCTGCGAACTGGGTGAACCCGATGCTTCCGGACGACGTTCTCCTGTTGAGATTCCGGGAAGTGAAGCACTTTACGATTTCGATACAGTCATTGTTGCGATTGGTAATGCCTCGAACCCCCTCATTGAGCGAACAACCAAAGGCCTCGAAGTCAATCGATGGGGTAATATCATCGTGGACGAAGAAACGTGTGCAACATCTATGAAAGGAGTCTACGCGGGCGGAGATATTGTACTCGGTGCGGCAACAGTCATTCTTGCTATGGGACAAGGAAGAAAAGCCGCAAAAGCAATGCACGCTTATCTTACGACCGGGGAGGGTGCTGTGTGAGCACGATTTTCGATTACGAATCAGTAATCTGCCACATCGGAGCACTGGAAAAGACCGAGGCGATTAATGAAGTTATCGATAAATGTTCCATTTTCAAGACCCTTCCCGATATCGACCGATTCCGCAGGGCTGTGCATAATCGTGAAGCCATTGAGACTACTGGTATTGGACATGGGATTGCTATTGCACATGGTAAGATCAGGAATCTGAATCATGTTCAGGTAGGTCTTGGCTTGTCTGAATGTGGCGTGGAGTATCATGCAAAAGACGGTCATCCGGTCCACTTTCTCTTTGTGATAGCAAGTTCCCCAACAAGGCAGTTTGAATATATTCGAACCTTGAGTGCCCTGCTCAGAACTGTTCGTAGTCCTGAAGTTCGCGATGAACTACTGAAACTGGATGAGAACTATGAGTGTGCTGATCCGCTCTCCACACAAGGTGTCTCTCTCATGCGCATGCTTGCAGACCAGCATTTTAGCTGGATTTGGAATACTACTACCTAAAACGTGCCATATTTAATACATCTGATGCTCTGTAATTACCAAGTTCACAACCATGTCGTGCGGTTCGATGGGTAGTGTCGGTTGAACCTGCATTGCATAACACACCCCAATACAGAGTGCTTCACCGCAAGATTGTGCGAAGAAACGATCATAGTACCCTTTTCCCCGTCCGAGTCTTCTGCGATGTGGTGTATAGGCAAGAGCCGGGACGAGCACTAGCGTTCTGCATGCCTCGGGTAATTCAAGCGGTTGCCGGTATGCAGCATCCGGTTCATAGACAGAGAGGCTTCCACGAGCTATATTCGATCTCCAATCGCCCTTCATCTCATAAAACCGCATAGACCCATCTTGTTCACATCGTGGCAATGCAATCCGCTTACCTTGTGCAACTGCCGTATCGAGCACACCGGAAATATCGGGCTCTCCTCTGGAAGGAACGAATCCAAGCACAAGGCTCGCCTGCTGGAAACCCGGTTGTGATTCAATACGGGTAGTAATTGTTTGCGAAGCAGAAACGCGGTCTGAGGCATCCATATCTCGAATGATTGCTCGCATTGAGTTTCGAATGACACTTTTTTGTTCTGTAATTGTCATGTAACAGAGAGTACATCGATTTATTATTCGGATGCAATAGTATGTAATCGTTCCGTTTGTACTGCCATGGTCATAACCACCACCAGTTTATTGCCGTACAGGCAATCGATACCATTACCACAATGAGATCTCTCCATGTGTACCCAAAATACCCTCGGTCGGCATCAGGATTAAAATGTCGTGCTGTCAATGCTCTTTCCAGAATCTGTGCACGGTCGAGCATGTGCTCAAAAATAGTGGAGGTGTACGAAACAATGTATCGAACGGGGTGTTTCCAGGCTTGTTCTCCACGAGCCTTCCGTGACACGTACACTTCCATGGAAATATCGAAAAGGAGAGGAATGGTCGATATTGTGAGTTCAATGGTAGTTCCTATACGATTGCCATGTACCCGTGGAATATATGAGAGGGTATGACCCACAGCACGTGAAATATCATCCGGTGCACTCGTATCGGCGAAAATAATTCCCATACAGATAATGGAAGCAAATCGTACCACAGCAGAGAAAGGATTTTCCCAACCGTTACCCTGTAGTGCACGAACACAACCAATAATAGTTCCCATCATGAGAAAGAATCGAAATTCTCTCCGATACTGTAGAATAGGTAACGCAATTACCCATAACAGTACGAGAAAAGAGAGAAAGAACAGCACAAGGCCGGTCAGAGAAGTCGTGCTTATGATAAGTGAAAAAAGCAGCAAAGCTCCTATTTTGGTAATAGGGTTTACGCGGTGCAAAAAAGTGCCTCGATCGGAGTAATGAAACAAGTTCAGTTCAACCATGTAAGATCTCCAACAGGGATAGGGTGTTGTCTATACTTCGGTCGTCTGATTCCGTATTGCTCTATGGTATCGATTACCTCTGCGGGGTGACCGTTCACCACCATCTTTCCAGCATCAAGTACCAGCAATGCATCTGCATGGGCAAGGAGTTTTTCGATTTCATGTGTTGCCACAACAATGGTAGTTCCCTGTTCATGTAATGTCCGTAATGATTCAAGCACTGAAATGATTCCGAGGTAGTCGAGGTTTGCAAAAGGTTCATCGAGCATAAGGAGTTGAGGTTGCATGACTAACACACCAGCAATCGCCAGTTTTCTCCGCTCACCTCCGGAAAGTGTGTGAGGTCGTTGGTGTAATACTGATTCCATACCCAACAGCTGTACTGTTTCGTTGAGCCGTTTAGATTGTTCATCAAGCGAAAGTCCCAAATTCTCCATACCAAAGCGGATGTCCCGTTCTACTGTCTGACCTACAATCTGTGTATCGGCATCCTGAAAGACAAGGCCAACTGAGTGATTTCTCTGTGTGGGTTTCTTGGTAAGATTCGTTCCATTAATACTGATGAGTCCTCCGGTAGGCTGTAAGAGACCCTTGATGCACCGAAGCAGGATACTTTTCCCAGTTCCATTTCTCCCTGAAAGCACAGCAAAAGATCCCGGGCTAACGGAACATGAGACATCCGAAAGAATCGGGTGCTCAGCTGTGATAGAGAATGTGAGGTGATCAATTTCCAGTATTGATTTCATCAGCTGTTTCTTCCACTCCTTTGTCTGGCTGTACAAATTCTCGAACTCTTCGGGCAAAGAGATTTCCCAACAACACGACTGCAACAATTTTCACAAGGTCGCCGGGTAGGAATGGAAGAAATCCTGCAACTAGTGCCTGTGACCAGGAAATAGAGAGTACAAATTTCATGTAGGGAATCCCGATACCATAAATAATCAGGGTTCCGACTACTACTCCGAGAATCATCCAAAGCAACTGTTTTTTTGATACCTTATCTGTTTTTGTTTCCTGAGGTATGCGAAAGCCTCTATCGGTCAGGTATCCTGTAATGGGTGCTGCTGCTAACCAGCTTATGAGAAACCCGCCTGTTGGTCCGGCAAAGTGGGCAAATCCACCAATGCCGCCGCTGAATATGGGTAACCCCATGGCACCGAGCGAGAGGTAAATGGCAATAGCAGGACCTGCAATCTTTTTTCCACCGAGCACTCCTGCAAGTAGAACAAATGCAGTCTGCAGGGTAATCGGTACCGGACCAATGGGGATGGTTACATAGGCTCCTGCAACAAGCAGTGCAGCAAAGAGTGCTATGATGATTATTCTTCGTACATCCATGACAGTCTCCTCTCCTTGTAGCTATACCAAAAAAATGGCTCATTGTAAACAAAAAAGGAGATGTGTGTTTACAATACAGAACCTTTTGCGTACAATTTGCATAACCTGCACTGATAGGAGGAGATCTTATGGCTGCAAGACATCGGGTACTTTCGCTACTTGAACAGCACCGTGGTGTGTATGTGTCTGGGGAAAAATTAGCCCGTCAGTTACACATAACCAGAGCTGCAGTGTGGCGTGCAATTCGAGAACTGCGGAATGCCGGATATGATATTGAGGCCTCTACAAAAATCGGATATCGGTTGGCTATTACTAATGATAAACTCTCGGCCGAGGGAATATATTCTCTTCTGCAATCCCGGAACCCTGTAGAAATCATGTATGTTGAGCAGATAGATTCAACAAATAGAGAGGCAAAACAACTCGCTCTTTCTGGAGCTCCACATGGAACCGTTGTGGTAGCAGGAGAGCAGACCAGTGGTCGTGGCCGTCAGGGAAGAGTGTTCTTTTCACCACATGGTACCGGTATTTACATGAGCCTCATACTCCGATTGGATGTACCTAGCACACTAGCACTTCGTATTACAGCTTTGGCTGCCGTAGCCGTATGTAGAGCTATTGAACAGTATAGTTCCCGAATAGCAGCGATAAAATGGGTAAACGATGTCTATCTAGACGGATTAAAGGTCTGTGGCATTCTCACTGAGGGAATCAGTGGTTTTGAAAGTGGTAGGATTGAGAGCATAGTCGTGGGTATAGGGGTGAATTTTGCTCCTCCTGCTGAAGGTTTTCCACAAGAGATCTCTGGAATTGCCACTTCGCTGTTTCCTCAAATAACTCCGACTGGAATCACAAGGAATCATGTGTGTGCAGCAATAATCGATCAGTTTTTCGCATTGCTTCCTCATCTCCAATCACCTGAAATCATAGATGAATACCGAAATCGCAGCATAGTCATTGGAAGACGCGTTAAGGTGATACGTCTAGAGAACGAGTATGAAGCCGATGTAGAGGATATTACTGACAACGGATCATTGTCCGTTAGACTCGATGATGGGAGCACTGAATTTTTGAGTTCAGGAGAGATTTCATTGCGACCTATAATTATCTCATCAGGGGTTGACATGTTAGGTACTGAAAGGGTATAAACGTGGAAGTTAGGCCGCTTTAGCTCAGTTGGTAGAGCAAAGGACTGAAAATCCTTGTGTCCTCGGTTCAATTCCGAGAGGCGGCAAAGTGCCAGAGTTGCTCAGTCAACCCTGGCACTTTTACTTGCTCCTTCTTTGAGTCAAGGATACACTACGGGTATGGATATCAATGACCACAGTTCTCACATTATTCAAGAAGCTATAAATTTTGAAACACTCTTGTTAAGTACAAAAAAATCGGAATCTTCTGTTGAACACCTGTTTGAGCAGATTGGAAATCATATATCGTTACATGACCCTCTCACGCTCCACCCTAACACCTACGCTGAAGCTATAGAATATGATGTACGAAATCTTCTTGAGCTCCATTCATGGGTAAAAGCCCGGTTTTTGCGTCTTGAGCCGGGCGATATGGTGATGAAACGGAGTGATGCCTGGTATCCTGAACACATTGCGAAAGTTCCTGGTTCTCCCCGGTATCTGTACGCTCGCGGAGATATCTCACTTCTTACGCGAAAGTGTGTCTGTGTAGTCGGTACAAGGAATCCAAGTAATGAGGGTAAAGAGTACACCCGTGAAACGGTCCGTGCACTTTCTGCTAACGATGTAGTTATTGTTTCGGGTTTAGCCCTTGGGATAGATGGCATTGCCCATGTATCTGCCTTGGCACTTGAATCTTCAACGATAGCCGTAATCGGAACTTCTCTGATTGATACCTATCCGACCGAACACCGTACATTACAGGAGATGATTGGGAAACGTGGGTTGTTGATTTCCCGGTTTTCTCCCGCTGTTCAAACTCAGAAATGGCATTTCCTGCTTCGGAACCAACTGATGAGCTCTGTTGCTGAAGGGACGATTGTAGTGGAAGATCGTGATGGCGGAGGTGCGGTAAAGCAGGCATTTTATGCGTTGGAACAGAATCGACGAGTAGTCCTCTTCCAACATGTGCTGGATAATCGCTCGCTTTTGTGGCCTCGACGACTCATGATAAAACCGGGTGTCATGGTGGTAAAGCGTCCCGATGCGATTCATGCACGATTGTTTGCCAAGGGACGGGAAAAGGTCGAAATATCATCAAAGAAAGAGGTTCCTGAACAACTCTCACTTTTTGACTTGTCTTGACACGAAACTGCTCCTTGCATACTATTCAACCCTATGAAAGCACATGAACTACGCGACAAGTATATAGCCTTTTTTGTGTCGAAAGACCACACGCAAATCTCAGGAGCTTCGTTGATTCCTGAGAATGACCCCACGGTATTATTTACCACTGCAGGAATGCATCCACTGGTTCCCTATATTCTTGGGCAGACACATCCTTCCGGGACTCGTCTGGTCGATTACCAGAAATGTATTAGAACTGGCGATATTGATGCCGTTGGAGATCCTCACCACCTCACATTTTTTGAAATGCTTGGAAACTGGTCACTAGGAGACTACTTCAAAGAGGAAGCCATACGATACAGCTACGAGTTCTTAACTGAGTGGCTTGGTATAGATCCCAATAAACTTTCAGTAACGGTATTTGCCGGTGATGCAGATGTTCCTCGTGACGAGGATTCAGCAGCTGTGTGGCGGAGTTTGGGAATCCCAGATGAACGCATCTACTTCCTTCCACGAGAAGATAACTGGTGGGGTCCGGCTGGCGAGGCAGGACCCTGCGGGCCCGATTCTGAAATGTTCATAGATACAGGACGTCCTGCATGTGGACCTGATTGCAGACCGGGTTGTTCCTGTGGTAAATATTTTGAAATTTGGAACGATGTGTTCATGGGATACCGGAAGACTTTGGAAGGAACATACGTTCCATTAGAGCGAAAGTGTGTCGATACCGGTATGGGAATCGAACGGACTATTGCCGTACTGCAAGGGAAAAAGTCGGTGTACGAGACTGAGGTCTTTACTCCGGTCATTGCAGCAATTGAACAGCTTTCACGTGTTTCCTACGGTAACGACGAGACAACGGATATCTCAGTACGCATCATTGCTGATCATGTACGAACGAGTGTGTTCATCTTAGGAGATCAGCGTGGTGTTAAACCCTCCAATGTTGGTCAAGGATACATTTTGCGTCGTTTGATACGCAGAGCTGTACGTCACGGGAGAAAGCTGGGAATTGAAGGGAAATTCTTATCCGATCTTGCAGCTGTTGTGATAGACATGTATGCCCAAGCATATCCGGAACTTGCTGATAACAGAGATTTTGTGTTGACAGAATTGCGGTTAGAGGAGGATAAGTTCTCCACCACCTTGCAAAAAGGAGAGCATGAGTTTGCAAAGATGCTTCCTAATTTGTTGAAGGGAAAGAGTAGGGTAATCAATGGAAGGATTGCATTCAAACTGTATGATACCTATGGATTCCCCATTGAATTGACCGAGGAGTTGGCCGCAGAACATGGATTCACGGTGGATAACGAAGGTTTTGATGCTGCTTTCCAAAAACATCAGGAGGTTTCCCGTGCCGGTGCCGAGCAGCAGTTCAAGGGTGGTATGGCCGATCACAGCGACCTCACTACAGCACTTCACACGGCAACTCACCTATTGCATCAGGCATTACGAACGGTATTAGGCTCCCATGTAGGTCAGAAAGGTTCGAATATTACCCCTGAACGCCTTCGATTCGATTTTACTCACGATGCTCCTATGACGAAGGAGGAGCTCCAGAGGGTTGAAGATATCGTGAATGATGTTATCCAACGAGATCTTCCCGTCTCCTTCGATACCATGACCCTGGAAGAGGCGAAGGATCAAGGAGCTATTGCGTTCTTTGAGAGTAAATACGGAGAACAGGTAAAAGTGTACAGCGTGGGCGATTTTTCTAAAGAGGTGTGTGGTGGACCTCATGTTGAACATACCGGTACTATGGGCCGTTTCCGTATAAAGAAAGAACAATCCTCCTCGGCTGGAGTTCGTAGAATTAAGGCGGTTCTTGAGAAGTAGACAGAGGTTTCAGATTACATGCCCTGCAGGATTCAATCCCGTGCAGGGCATTTTTTTCCTATTTTGTGCAGTTGATATGACAAACCAGTGAATTTTCCTTGACAATCTCTGACACTAGTTTAAGAATGGAGTAAAAGCGTACATCTAAGCTGTTTATACAGCCTAAGGGGGAAGAAATGAAAAAAGTTTTGTTCTTGATTGTAGTAATTTTACTCGTTTCCTCGACAGTGGCATTTGCTGCACAACCGAGGGAAGGAATCAGAGCTGGTTTGGTTACTGGATTGCCCTTCCATATTGGAGCAATGGGTGAATATAACTTTGGTCCTGCAAGTGTGAACCTTTCCTTGGGATATTTAAGTTACTTTGGGTTTGCCGATTTTTTCAATCTCCGTATAGGTGGAGACTACAATTTCCCAACCCCCTTCGTGCAATCTGACTGGGGTCTGGACCTCTACCTCAGTGTTGGAGGACATTTTGATCTCTTTTTTGGTGGGGGAAGTGTAGGTTTTGCATTGGGTTTGCCAGTAACATGGGCTTGGTATGTTGATGATCTTCCCCTGAAAGTATTCGTAAAGGCTGGCCCAGAGATTGACGTTACTGGAGGACCACTTACGTTCTTTGGTTCTGCAGGAGCTCTCTACCAGTTCTAATTTTAACTATTCACTAAGTAGAAAACTCTTTAGGCATAATCCACTTGGGGTGTTAACCCTCAAGTGGATTTGTGTCGCATACTGTATTTTTCACAGCGAGTTGTCCACACGCGCCATTTACCCCACGACCACGTGAAAATCTTCGGGTATAGGGGACTCCTAATAGATCAAGTTCTCGAGTAAAGCTGTCAATCTCTCGTTTGCTTGGTGTTTCCCAGTCGAGTTCGGCAGCGGGATTCCATGGAATAAGGTTTACCATGACATCGAGGCCTCGAATATAGGCGGCAAGTTTCTTTGCAGAATTAACATCAGTATTTTGTCCATGTAACATCACATACTCAAGGGTGAATCGTTTACCTACCACATGTTGATAATGTAACAGTGCTTGTTTTAATTCATCTAACGGATACGCTTTGTTAACCGGCATGATATCTGTTCTCTGCCTTGTGTCAGCAGTGACCAAAGAAACGGCCAGTTTGACAGGAAGATTTAACTCGGCAAGTTGCTGAATACCCGGTATCAAACCACACGTGCTAATGGTGATACGTCGCAAACCTATATCAAATCCATCAGGATCATGGAGGTAGGTAATTGCCTGAACAACTTCGGCAAAGTTGGCCAATGGTTCCCCCATACCCATAAAAACAATGTGAGAGGTATCGGGAGCAATATGCTTCAAGTGGACGAACTGTTCGATAATTTCGAATGATTGTAAGTTGCGGACGAGCCCCATTGTCCCGGTTCTGCAGAAGCGGCACCCCATAGCACATCCGACCTGGCTCGAGAGACATGCAGTCTTACGGTCGTCCTTGTCTGTAAGCAGGACACACTCAACTACAGCACCATCGTAGAGCTCAATAGCCAGCTTTGTAGCTCCTGTAGCATCAATCTGAGTATCTATTACGGTACTGGATGTGATTGATGGCATAGCCGTGCCGAGTTCTTCTCGAATTGCCTTAGGAAGGTCTGTCATTTCATCAAAGGTTGAGGCTCCACGAACGAGCCACTTGTAGACCTGTTTTCCCTGATATGTCTTCGTTAATCCCAGTGCTCCGAGAATTTCATTTGGTTTCATCCCATAAAGGGTTTTCGGCATTTTCCTTTGTGCGTCCATGTAATGTAAGCTCCTTGGGCACAGTTTATGCGAACATAGCTATTATTGCCAGTAGTACGCCTGTAATCCCCTCTCCACCGAGGAACCCACTCGATACTAACCCAGTTTTCTCGGTAATCCGGGCTTCCCCGTGTTTCCTGAAAATCTTCTTTATTGCAATCAACGCTAAAGCACCAAAGCCCATGATTGTCGAAATGTTGATAGGCAGATAAATACCTAAACCAAGAGTCGCTGCTGGAATTTTTGCAAGATAGAAAATAATTCCCAGAATTGCACCAATGGTAAATGCAGGAACATGGCCAAGACCACCAACCATCGCGGTGACTGCACGTGCTTGAGGTGCAGGAAGAAGTTCAGACCCAAATCCGCCGAAGGAATCTTTTAACACAAAAAGAGCTACAACCGCAACTACGGAGCCTGCCACGCCACCTATTCCCTCAGCGATAATCTGACCGGAGGGTTTAGTTCCTACCAGATGTCCCGACTTAAGATCGTTCATCATATCTCCGGTAAGACCACAGGCTACAGCAGTTACCCCGGCAATTGAGAATGCCGCAATAGTCGAGGGATTCCATACTATTTGGACAGCGAGGAGAACAAGAATCCCAAAGATTTCCATGGGATTAATTCCTGTCTGTCCGGTAAGCATGGCAGCAAGTTGTGTGGTTAAGTAAATACCGATTATGGTCACTATGGCTTGCAGCAATGTTATTTCTGACCCGGCAGTAAGGAATATGAGAACGCCCAGAACAATGACCAATGCTAGCCAGCTGCTTTTCCCAGTTGGTAGGGAGAAACGAGGTGAACTTACCTCTCTCTTCTGAGATCTGAATTGAACAATTTTCTGCCATGCAGTTTTTACTAATATTCCTACGCCGGTACCAACCATCAATCCAATACCTAAATTCTGTCTAAAAAGATCAGCGGCTGCCATATCGGCAAACAGTCCGGAAACAATCCCAATCGGAGTCAGTAGGAGATAACCAAAAACAGCACCGCCAAGCCAGACCAAGGAGAGTACCGGACCAATAATCGCACCAATTCCAGCAGCCATAGGAGATATCCATATTGATACAGCAGGAATCAGGGCATTACCGGCAAAGAGGACGAGGACCGCTGGAATTATTGGAATCCCATCACGGAATATGGTAAAGACAACACTTGCTGCCATACAGGAAAAGAGGAGTGTCGCTCCTTTCCCTTTTGTCGTACTTGCAATAAGGGTGTTGTAGGCAGCTTGACCCATGGGATAGGGTAAATTTTCTGTGACAATGTACCGCTTTCGTGCAGTTATGGTGAACAGTGTTCCAAGCAGTGCTCCCGATAGGGTAATAACAAAAATAGAGAAGGGGGAGACTGTTGCCTCTGCATTGAGCATCCATATTCCCGGAAGTGTGAATGCAATTCCACCGGCTACCATTGCTCCTGAGCTCATTATGGTATGAGTAACATTGATCTCCTGCAGTGTCGAGTTTTTAAAACGGCGGAGAATAGCCATACTCACCACGGTAACGAACACGGTCGGCCATGGAAGAGCTCCCATGCGCAGCGCAACGTACAGCGAACTGCTGGTAATGACTACCAGTCCTAGCAACCCGATAATGGTTCCCCTCAGTGTTAATTGTCGCTCGTTGGTTGATGGTTTCATACTACCCCTCCCTCGATGATGATGAAGCATAACAGATTGACGAATCTTCGTTAAGTGTCCAAAAAATCATATTCTGTAACCTCTTATCACATTAATTTGTGTTAATCCTATATTAACTGTGGATTACAAAGAATATTTACAGTATTATAGATACAGCAAATTTATTCAGGGTTCATTCCCAAAGGAGAAAAATGTATGAAGAAAGTATTATTGGTAATCGCTCTCGTTCTGATTATTGCTCTTCCTCTGTCTGCAGCAAATTACTCAAAGACAAATGGAGTGGGAGTTGGACTTACTCTTGGGTATCCCACTGGACTAACCATGAGATATGGTATGGATGATTTTAGAATTCTTGGTAACTTGACTTGGAATTTTGGAAGCGGCTTCTATGTTGATGCAGGTGCATTATATGACCTTACTGAGGTTCAACTTGGAGATTTTCCAATTTACATAAGTGGTGGTGCCTTAGTAGGTTTGGGACTAGATGATTCAAAATTCCAGCTATCTGTTAACGGTGTTGTGGGAGCATCCTATTATCTTGAGCAATATCCTGTTGAAGTATTCCTCAATCTTGCTCCTGGTTGGAACCTCTTTACTGATTCCAAATTTAGTTTCAAGGGTGGTCTTGGAGCTCTGTGGTACTTCGAGTAGTTCATCACAAACACTACAGATGCGTAGTTATAGTCACGGCGGTTAGTTCTGCCGTGGCTTTTTTTATTCAGTGGGATGTATGTTTATTCTTCAGAATCTTTGCTGCTGGTCCATGAAGCGAGGCGAGAAACAAGTTGTTGTGGTACACGAGCTCGTACACGAATTACTTCATCATCATAGGTGACGCTTAAAACCGTTCCATTACTTCGTACCAATGCCACTAGATCACCACGGGCATGCGGGAACACATAGGTGAGTTCAGGATGAGAAGCATGAGCAAGCCGCTCAATACCTCGAAGGAGATCATCGATTCCTTCGCCCCTTTTAATTGATCCGGTAATGGTACCAGGGTGATTTGACACTATCTTAGCTACAGAGAATTCATCATGTGGGGCATCCATTTTATTAATGAAGAGTAAAGAGGGTTTTTGTTCACAGCCTAACGTGGCTAACACCTCCCTAGTTGTTTCATAGCACTGCAACATGTCTGGATGAGAAGCATCTATAACATGAATCAGGAAGTCGGAATACTTTGCCTCTTCGAGCGTAGAGGTAAAAGCCTCTACTAACTGGTGAGGAAGATTACTCACAAATCCGACCGTATCGGAAAGAAGCACTTCTCCTCCTCTGGGAAGGGTGATTTTTCGTGTAGTGGGATCGAGGGTGGCAAATAATTTATTCTCTACAAGGACTTCACTTTTTGAGAGTAAGTTCAAAAGACTCGATTTTCCTGCGTTCGTGTATCCTACGATTGCAGCAGTAGGGGTGGTCCCTTCGTAACGATTTTTTCGTTGTGTAGAGCGTTGAGCCTCCACTTTTTTCAATTCTCGTTTTAATGAGGAAATCTTGTTCATGACAATTCTACGGTCAATCTCAAGCTGAGTTTCCCCTTCACCTCGAGTTCCCTTCATACCCCCGCGCTGCCGTGAAAGATGCGTCCACTTTCTCGTAAGTCTGGGAAGCGAGTATTCCTGACGAGCCAACGCTACCTGGAGGACAGCCTCTTTCGTAGCAGCTCGATCACTGAAAATCTGCAGGATTACCTCTTGGCGATCAATAACAGCGATCCCGAATTTCTCTTCGAGATTTCGTTGCACTCGCGGTGCAATATCCTGATCAATAATTACACAATCTGCGTGTGCTTCCTGAATTAACGCTTGTAATTCAGCTACTTTTCCAGATCCGATCAATGTAGCTGCATTGGTATCGCGTAATGGGATGATCAGAGAGCCTACACGTACTGCTCCCATGGTATCTACGAGACTCTCCAACTCCTCCAAGCGAGCCTCTGCCCTTCGGGTATCCTCTCCCTGTATTCTCAATGTAATGAGGTATGCTTGAGTCTCTGGTGTCTCAATTTGAGTGAATGTTGTATTCGTAATGAAATGGGCTCCTTTACGCAGTGTCCTGGATAGTTACTTTCTGTATCATTATATGCTATACTCACCGGGCATTACAAGCAAACAAAGGGGTATTCATGGGTCTTAACTGCGGTATCGTCGGATTACCGAATGTCGGTAAATCCACCATTTTTTCAGCACTTTCGTCAGCTCCAGCAGAAGCTGCCAATTATCCATTCTGTACAATCGATCCAAATATTGGGATGGTCAGCATTCCCGACAAACGTCTGGATAAAATTGTGGAACTCATACCTACCAAGCGAGTGGTTCCTGCAACGGTTGAGTTTGTCGATATTGCCGGCCTTGTTGCCGGGGCTTCGAAGGGAGAGGGGTTAGGGAATCGGTTTCTCGCCTCTATTAGAGAAGTAGGCGTCCTCGTTCATGTAGTGCGCTGTTTTGAAAATCCCGACATTGTTCATGTGGATAATAAAATTGATCCTGCAAGCGACATTGAAACGATCAATATTGAGTTGGCGTTGGCAGATCTTGAGACGGTGGATAAACGCTATAATAAGGCTGCAAAAATGACTCGGCTCGATAAAGAATCGGCAAAACAGGCCGCTCAGATTCTCCCCATATTGGAACGGCTACGCGAAGCTCTGGGCAACGGACTTGCTGCAAGAAGTCTCAAATTAGAGGATGAACAACTTAAGTTAATCTATGACCTTCACCTCATTACCCTAAAACCTATGATATACGTGTGTAATGTTGATGAGGAGAGCATTAATGAGGAGAACACCTTTGTAGAAACGGTCAAAGGTATTGCAGCATCCGAAGGTGCCGAAACAGTCGTTATATGTGGAAAGATTGAGGCTGAGATTGCAGCTCTCGATACACAGGAGGAACGTGCTGAATTTTTAGAGGCGGTCGGTCTCGAGGAGTCGGGACTTATACAACTGATTCACTCGGGCTACCAGACGCTCGGGTTACGCACCTTCTTCACTGCAGGGAGCGATGAGAACCGTGCATGGACTTTTCATAGTGGCGATAAAGCTCCGCAGGCTGCAGGAGTGATTCACACCGATTTTGAGAAAGGATTTATTAAGGCAGAGGTGTATCACTGCGAAGATCTTTTCACTTACGGAAGTGAGCAGAAGGTGAAAGAGGCTGGAAAGTTACGCATAGAAGGAAAAGAGTATGAAGTGCGTGATGGTGATATCATGCATTTCCGATTTAACCTATAGATGCATGTTTACCAAGTCGCACTGAATTGAATTGGTTCTGAAAGTAACAGGAAATCGATAAGGGGAATATCGAATCGGATTGAATTCGGGCTCTCCTTTGTTCCTCCTGTATGGTGTTTTATAACCGAAGGTGTGGTAATGCGTAGAGAAATCGTGCTATCGGTAATTGCTGTAGGCCCCTCTTCTCCGAGTATGTAGCTAATCATGTCCAAGTATTCCTCTTCGCTCATCCCTTCATTGTACAGCGGGCCAAAGGTCTCAAAGTTTGGATCCTGAAGAAATGGAACCATACGGGCAAGCTGTGGGTAGTTATTCAGATCCAAATAGATCCGCAATGTAGATCCACCCGCTATAGAAGTCACCTTCACTATGGTCTGAGGTTCTCTGCGGTTCAAATCCTGCAACAGATCTTCAAGACTGGAGAAGGTGAAGTCGATAAAATATCCATTCGTACCCAGTTTTACCGAGGCGATATCAGATGCGCTTTTGGTCTCATGCAATTGATATACAAAATCATCTACACTTGCATCCATAAGAGAGATTTCTTGTTTTTCGGTAGAGAAGGGCT
>Ga0334901_1002231_pt1 | contig 17118 bp, 15 predicted proteins | sample GraSluR3_MG_3_FD_207216 | JGI IMG/M metagenome (GOLD analysis project Ga0334901, IMG submission 207216) | Sludge microbial communities from methane-producing bioreactor in Wageningen University, Netherlands - Granular Sludge_15_08-R3 | ecosystem: Engineered > Bioreactor > Anaerobic >... | reverse complement strand
TGTATTCCAACGGATTGTTAAATGTCCGGTATTCGATGAGTGCGCACAGTTCGCCATTCATTTCTGAAACTCCGGTCCAGGTAAGCAGCATGTTTTTGTTTTCAAAAGTTCCCAACCCGGCTAAATCTATTTCCCCGTTAAAATCGTCAGCCTTAAACGGTTTGTTCAATTTCAGTTTTTCGAAATGTGCCCATGCAAGTCCCTCGATGCCAAGAACATCCCAAACCAGGTTTTGGGCAAAAGCGGTGTACATTCCGGTAAAGTGTTCAAATTTTTCAGGCTGAATCATCTCTTCTGATGGAACATAAGAAAAGTCTTCCATGTAGTTCAACTTTTCACCCTCCGGATAATCTCCTTCCGGCTGCATCGACGTGGCCACCGAAACTTTGTTCCATTTTACTTTACCACCGGCAAGCCCGCGGGTGTAATTGCCCTTCCCCTGCATTTTATTGAAAAAGCTGCCAAAAATATCGCCATTTATATGGTTTGTAACCACCTGATATTTTTGAACTTCATCTTTCAATTCAAGGCTTTGAGGCAACGATTTGAAAATTTCCGGATTCATTTTTTTCTGCGCATTTACATGGGCAAAGGTTAAAATGAATAAAACTACCATTCCAAAAAATTTTTCTGTTTTCATCTTTCTAAATTTTAATTGTTTATGATGGCTCAAAATTCAGAAGAAACCAGATTGGCTGAAAATAAAAGATGACGAACGGTAGGATTCGGTGTTTGAACGGGAATATTGGACAACAAACCGCTAAGCCAATTTTTATGCAAGCCGAAGAATTGTCAGTATAACCTGAAAACACTGAAATACCGGGTGATTTTTTGTCACTCTTTTTTTTAAATTCTTTTTTTGGTGCATATTTTGAAAAGGCTAATTTTGTTGAATTCACCCCAAATTGCCCGGGTTGTAAACCGAATAGTGTTTGCACCTGCTTGAATAAAATGTGTGAGATAAAACCATAATTAATAATTTAAGGAGGATTTTTTTATGTTGAATCGTACACAAATTTTAACCCGAATTTTTCTCCCATTCTTTTTTATGTTTTTAACCGGCAGTTCCTTTGTTTCGGCACAGGCACTGCGATTGTACACTCCCTACACAAAAATTACCGTTCCGCCGGGCGAATCTATCGACTATTCCATCGATGTCATCAATAACGGTTCGTCGATTGGAACAACTGAAATTTCGGTAACAGGTTTGCCCGAATCCTGGTTTTACACCTTGCGGTCGGGAGGCTGGGATGTGCAGGAGATTTCAGTTTTGCCGGGCGAAAAGAAAACTATGAACCTAAAAGTGGAAGTGCCGTTTGAAATTGACAAAGGCAGTTATACATTTCGGGTGGTGGCACGCAACTACACGGTTTTACCGCTTTCTGTGAATGTTTCGGAGCAGGGCACGCTAAAAACCGAATTTACATCTGAACAGGCCAATATGCAGGGGCATGCCACATCGAACTTTTCATTCAGAACAAAACTGAATAACCAAACCGGCGAAAAGCAGTTGTATGCACTGGCATCAAATGCTCCGCGGGGATGGAATGTTGTTTTTAAACCCAACTACCAGCAAGCCACATCGGTTGAAATCGAACCTAATCAAAGCAAAGATATTTCTATTGAAATTAAACCACCTTTCAATGTAAAAGCCGGAAAATATAAAATTCCGGTAATGGCAAGCACCAGCGCCACATCGGCGAGTCTCGATCTGGAAGTGGACATCACAGGCACATACGAAATGGAGCTGACTACACCCAGCGGATTACTCAGTGCCGGCATAACAAGTGGCAGGCAAAAACGGATTGACTTAGTTGTGCGCAATACCGGGTCGTCTGATCTTGAAAGTGTAAGAATGAGTTCGTCGAAACCACAGGGTTGGGAAGTCACTTTCGAGCCCGACACCATTCCAATAATTACCGCCGGCGAAACAGCAGAAGTTCTGGCCACCATTAAAGCCTACGAAAAGGCTATTCCGGGCGATTATGTAGTCAACCTCACTGCGCAAACTCCGGAAACCAATTCAAAAGCAGCTTTCCGTATGTCTGTAAAAACATCTATGCTTTGGGGCTGGCTGGGAATTCTGATCATTTTAGGCGCAATTTGGGTCATTTACTATCTGTTTCGCAAATACGGAAGGAGGTAAATAATGCGTTCAGAAATTATTGAAATAAAAAATCTTACTAAAAAATATGGCGATTTTACCGCCGTAGATCAACTTTCGCTTTCCATTGGCAAGGGGGAAATTTTCGGGTTGCTTGGGCCGAACGGTGCAGGAAAATCTACGACAATACTTATGCTGATGGGTCTGACCGAACCTTCCGGAGGACAGGTAAGCGTGTGTGGACTCGATCCGGTGCGTCAACCCATTGAAGTAAAAAAACGGGTGGGTTATCTGCCCGAGGACGTGGGGTTTTACGATGACCTCACCGGTTTCGAAAATCTGGTGTACACCGCCAAACTGAACGGAATTCCGGACCGGGAAGCTGCGAAGAAATCCCGGCAGCTTTTAACACGCGTCGGGCTTCAGGAGCAGATGGAAAAAAAAGCCGGAAAATATTCCAAAGGAATGCGGCAACGCCTCGGTTTGGCCGATGTGTTGATGAAAAATCCGGAGGTAATCATTCTCGATGAACCGACACTGGGAATCGACCCATCCGGAATCAGGGAATTTCTGGACCTTATTGTAAAACTGAGCCGGGAAGACGGAATTACCGTATTGTTTTCGTCGCACCACCTGCATCAGGTGCAACAGGTTTGCGACCGCGTAGGCATTTTTGTAAAGGGAAGATTGCTGGCCGAAGGCAATATTGCATCGCTGGCCGGTCAGCTGTTTTCAGGAAGTGCTTTCAACGTGGAGGCCAGAATTGTTTCCGTTGATTCAGCAACCGATAATTCCGGAATGAGTGGCTTTTCGCATGAAATTTTAACCGGGGAACTGAAAAAAATTGAAGGTGTTGAAAATGTTTCATGGAATAATAACACGGTTAACATCTCGTGCAGCAGCGATGTAACATCCGAAATTGCCCGGGTAATCGTTAGTTCGGGTGCGGGTTTGGCGTCGCTGAATAAAAAAGAATATGGACTGGACGATATTTACTACCGCTATTTTGAAGGAGGAACAAATGATGAATGAAACAACAATTCAAAATAAAACCGAAACAAAAACCGGCTGGGAGGATAAAATACAACGTTTTATCTGGTTTTTACAGGATAAATTCAAAACAATTCAAAACCCGGGAACAGAATCGGGCGTGTTCAGGGCGATGGTTTTGAAGGAAGTGAGCGATCATATTCGGAGCTGGCGGGTAATTATTTTGATTGGAATTATTGTGCTAACCAGCGTCGGTTCGCTATACACCGCACTTTCGGGCATTTCAGATGCAGCAAAACCGGGCAGCAGCGAGGATGCCTTTTTCTTTTTAAAACTGTTCACTTTGTCGGATGGCAGTCTGCCGTCGTATTTTGTGTTCATCGGATTTTTGGGACCGCTGCTGGGCATCAGTCTGGGTTTTGACGCCGTAAATTCGGAACACAGCCGCGGAACACTGAGCCGGATGCTGGCACAGCCCATTCCGCGCGACTATGTGATTAACGCAAAATTTGTTGCGGCATTACTGGTGATTTCGGTCTTGTTTTTTATGTTGAGCTTTCTGGTGATTGGCGCCGGATTGATTGCACTCGGCATCCCTCCCACTCCCGAAGAGTTTCTGCGCATTATCTTTTTCACCCTGCTCAGCATTGTTTACGTGGCGTTGTGGCTGAATTTGTCGGTTTATTTTTCGGTGAGGTTTAAGCAACCGGCAACTTCGGCATTGGCGGGTATAGCGGTTTGGTTGTTTTTTACGGTGTTTTACCCGCTGATTGTAAACATTGTAACCAAAGTACTGGCCCCTTCTCAATATGCACCAGTACGGACCCAATATCTGTTCGAAAAATTCAAATTCGCTATTATGCAGGTAATGCCGAATGAGTTATTCAGCCAGGCAACTTCTACCTTGCTTATGCCGTCGGTTCGAAACCTTGGGCCGCTCACCATGGAACAGGTGCAGGGAGCCATTCCCGGGCCGCTCCCGCCCGGACAAAGTCTGCTGCTGGTCTGGCCGCAGCTAACCGGGCTAATTGCGCTAACCATTCTGTGTTTTATTTTAACCTACATCACTTTTATGCGCAGGGAAATTCGCTCGCGATAAGACTGAATGTATAATTTTTAAACAGAACAGGATTCAAAATCAAATCGAAAAGAAGCGGGGATTGTTTTGTGCCAAAGCAACTTAAACAATCCCCGTTGTATATTTTAAAACTAAATATTAGCCTGTTTTATTTGTGCACATGCACATCCATTTGCGGAAATGGAATGTTAAGTCCTTCTTTGTCGAATGACTTATACACTTTTTCGTGCATATCGAAGTAAATTCCCCAATAGTTGGACGATTCTGCCCAGGCGCGAACTACCAGATCCACAGAGCTGTCGCCCAGTTCTTTTACTGCAATAAAAGGGGCCGGATCCTGTAAAATGCGCTCGTCTTCGTCAATCAGTTTTTTCAGCACCTGTTTGGCTTTATCCACATCGTCGCCATAACCAATACCAAAAACAAAGTCAACGCGGCGGCGGGGTTCGGTGCTGTAGTTAATCATTGAGCCGGTTGAAAGCCCACCGTTTGGAATAATGATGGTTTTGTTGTCGGGTGTTTTCAGGATGGTATTAAAAATCTGGATTTCGTTAACCGAGCCTGCATGACCTTGTGCTTCAATGTAATCGCCAACCTTAAACGGTTTAAAAAGCAAAATGATTACACCGCCTGCAAAATTCTGTAGTGTTCCCGAAAGCGCCATACCCACAGCCAGACCGGCAGCACCCAAAATGGCAATAAACGAAGTCATTTGTACTCCAATCATTCCGATAACACTAATCAACAGGAGAATTTTTAAAAGGATACCTATTATGCTGTTCAGAAATCCACGGAGGGAGGGTTCCATTTCTCTTTTTTCAAAATTTTTTCTTACGCTCCGCTGAATAATTCCGATAATCCACCAGCCTATTATCAGCGTTATAATTGCACCAATCAGGCGGGGACCAAATGTTATTACAACATCGTTAAGCTTTTCCCATAAAGTATTTACTGATTCCATTTTATTAAAATTTATTGTTAATTTTTTTAAAGATACATTAAATGGCCGAACAAAAAAAGAGAGCAAACAGATTTGCCCTCTTCTCATTTAACAGTTAATAATCACCCAAAAAAACTAAGCCGTATGTTTCAGAAATTTTACGGTATCATTTACACTTCCCAAATTCAGCAACTCATCGTCGCCAACAGAAATGTTGAAGATACCTTCCAGGTAAAAAGTAAAAATTTTCCAGTCCACCGAATCAAAATTCAAATCATTACTGAACGATGCTTCGGGCTGAATAGCATTCTTTTGTACCCCCGTTTTTCGTAACACACGGTAAAGGTTTCTTCTTATTTTCTTTTCTTCCATAATTTTTAACTTCAATTATTACCCTTACTGTAATCGTTAAAAAACCGAACAAACGAATTTTCGGGTCAAATATATGAAGATTCTTTGAAAACTTTGTCCCTGTTAACACATATTAACGCTAACCTTAAACTTAAAGCAATCATTTTCAGAATAATAACCAATATTAACGGTTGATTAAGCGATGTAATCAGACTTTAAAAAGCTGTAAACTTCCAAATCGAAATACCTGCCATGATGAAATTCGCCCTGCCGTTCTGTTCCCTCAAACTGAAATCCCAAACGTTTGGGAATTGCCGTACTTTTTTCATTTCCACAGGCAACCTTAATTTGAAAGCGGTTCATCCCCAACTTTTCGAAAGCTACTTTTATCAATTTTTGTACACAGGTGGTGATAATTCCTTTTCCCTGCATCTGTGGTACCAGCCAGTACCCCAATTCCGTTTTCCGGTTTATCCAGTCCGTATCTTTAAAACCTATAAGCCCCGCAAATTGCAGATTATACCAAATGGCAAAAACTTCATCCTTTTTTTTGCCTCGTTGCGTTGCAATACTCCTTATAAATTCCTCAGTATGTTTAACATGCTGTGTTTCCTCAATAAACGGCAACCATTTTTTAAGAAATTCGCGGTTTTGATCGATGGCCTCAAATATCACTTCTGACATATTGAGCTGAATTGCCTCAAGCCTCAGCTTTGAATTTATTTGAATGTGTTCCATCCTCGCATAATTTTGCACTATTTGAGCTTTAATAACAGGATTGATTACAAAGAGAGCAAAGTTTTTTTCAACTTGTTATATTTACGCAAATTTTTAACAGCAGTTAAAACAAAAGGAAAATTTATGAAAACCCGGGGCTTAGCTGTATTCAGCTTTTTAATTTTAATCGCATTTTCATGCGGAAATACTAAACCGCAAAACGATGAAGCTCAAATTCTGATTAAAACGGAATTTGGCACTATAAAAATCAAACTCTACGATAAAACATCGGAGCACAAAAAGAATTTCGAAAAGCTTGTAAACGACGGGTTTTATGACGCATTGCTTTTCCACAGGGTGATTCAAAACTTTATGATCCAGGGAGGCGATCCCGAATCAAAAAATGCTGAGCCCGGAAAAATGTTAGGCGGAGGTTCTCTTGACTACACCCTGCCGGCAGAAATTCTACCCGAATATTACCACAAACGCGGAGCTGTTGCTGCTGCACGACGGGGCGGGCCATCCAATCCTGAAAAACGGTCGAGTGCTTCGCAATTCTATATTGTGCAGGGAAAAACTTTCTCTGAAGGTGCGCTCGACACGCTCGAAATGACAAAAAACCAGCAACTCATCAACGAAATGATGCGCGAACAATTAACAACGGTTCAGGCAGAAATAGAACAATTCAGGGCGAATAACGACAGAGAAGGCTTCAACCAAAAAGTTGCGGAAATAAGGATGCAGGTTGACAGTCTGATTGAAGCACAAGGACTTGGATTCAAATTCACTGAAGAACAACGGAAAATTTATACAACCGATGGCGGTTATCCGTCGCTTGACGGCGACTACACGGTTTTTGGCGAAGTGGTGGAGGGTATGGATGTTGTTGACAAAATTGCCGCGCTTAAAACCGATGAAAAAGACCGCCCTCTGCAAAACGTAAAAATGGAAATTGAACGGATAAAAAACTAAAATGATTCGAACTGGATTACTCGTAATCACGCTCTTTACTTTGTTTTGGAATTCCACAGCCCAGTCGAAAAAAGTACGCATTTCGACCAATTTGGGTGATATGGCTTTTACGCTTTACGACGACACACCCAAACACCGCAATGCTTTTTTGCAACTGGCACGGGAAGGTTATTACAACGAAACACTGTTTTACCGGGTTATTCAGGATTTCCTAATCCAGGGTGGTTCAAAAAGTTCAAAAAATGCACCTCCCGGAAAACGAATCGGGTACGGCGATCCTGATCACACGGTGGACGATGAAATTTTGCCCCGCTATTTTCATAAAAAAGGAGCACTTTGTGCGCCACGCCAGCCCGATGAAGTGAACCCCTGGCAACAATCAGATATTTCGCAGTTTTTTATTGTAAAAGGCAGTGTTTATACATCAGGTCAGTTGGACACCATAGAACTTGCCGTGAACCGTCCCATTCGCAATGAAATTGTAAATAAATACCTGAATGACGAAGTGAGAGCACAGCTCCGTCAACTCAAAGCGGAAAAAAAAGTGGATGAATTCCGAGAAATTGCCGATCGGGTACGTAATCAGATTGAAACCGAATACAACCTGCAAACCGGTGTGCTGGAATTTTCGGCAGCACAGCGTAAAGCCTACACCACCGTTGGCGGATACCCCGATTTAGATGGAAAATACACCATTTTTGGTGAATGTATTTCAGGAATGGAAGTCATCGACAAAATTGCCGCGCTTAAAACCGATGAAAACGATCGACCTTTTACCGACGTAAAAATTACTGTAACCGTTTTGAAGGACTAAACTGAAACGATTTGTCTTACTCCCTTTGCTGGCAACTGTGATTGTTTCCTGCAGGAATAATAAAAAAGTGCACCTAAATATGAAAACGAACCTGTAAAAAAGGAAGCCGCCACAACGTCGGAGGAAACAGGCTGGGAAAAAATCAGTTCGCCGGTAGTCTTTTTTGATTCTTTTAACGGAAACCGAATTCTGGAATCGGGACAAGACTTTTTCGCTACCAAAAACCTGATTGCCACCCGATATTCACTGGTAAACCAAACCGACAACATTGTATTTTCACTTTTTAACACCGAAAAAAATACAACTGCAACAAATACGTTGCAGTTGACCGGATTAACGATATTATTTTATTCAGGTTGACCGTGCAGCACGTAAGCCCGCGTATTGAGATTTAGAATCTGTCCGCTACTTCCATCCCGTCTTTCAACCAAAAAGTTTTCAACCTTGCTTTTTTGGCACCTGAAATATTTTTTTCCAAATCATCTACAAACAGGGTTTCAGCGGGCGTGATTCCGGAAAGTTCTATCACTTTTTGGTACGAAGCCAAGTCGGGTTTGCGCTCATGAATTTCGTGCGAATAAAAATCTTTTACAAACAGGGAAGGGAATTCTATCCCGTGCATTTCGCTGAATTTTTTGTGAAGGCGACTGATGTGGATGGCATTCGTATTACTGAACAAATAAACACTGTAATTTTTAGCAAGCGTTTTCAGCATTTTTACCCGTCTGGCTGGAATATCGCGTATCATCGCACACCAGGCATCGTCGATTTGCCGGTCGGTGGCATCCGGATTTTTTAAAACCTGACGAACACGCGATCTGAATTTTTCAGGGGTTGTTTCCCCCACTTCCAGTTCATAAAAAACCGGATCGGCATAAGCCTGTTGCCGGTTCACCACTTCCGAGTTCAACCCGAGCTTCTGAAACGCCTGAATCGATGCATCAAAATCGAGGTTCAACAAAACATTTCCCAAATCGAAAACAATGTTTTTGATATTTGTGAGATTTGGCCCCATCTTTTTACTTTAAGCCAACGAATATAAATATTATTTTTGCTTTTATTTCTATGCGAATCAACGGTAAACCATATCATACCATCTGGCTGAGCGATGAAACCCCGTCGTCTGTGCAGATTATCGACCAGCGAAAACTGCCTTTTGTGTTCGAAATTCTGAATTTAAAAACACCTGAAGATTGTTTTCATGCCATTCGCGATATGGCCGTGCGCGGAGCGCCGCTAATCGGAATTACAGCCGCTTACGGAATGTATCTCGCCCTGTTTTGTTATAATGGCAAAAACATTGAAAATCAATTGTATGAAATTGCAAGTCATTTAAAATCATCACGTCCAACAGCCGTAAATCTAGCTTATGCTGTGGATGTGATGCTGGAATTTCTATTAAAAAACCGCCAGGCTTCCAATCTGAAAAAGCTTACGCTGAAAAAAGTGGAAGAGTTGAAATTCCGTGAAATCGAATTCAGCGAAAAAATCGGGGAATTTGGATTGGAAATCATCGAAAAAATTTATCAGAAAAAACAACAGCCTGTAAATATATTAACGCATTGTAATGCCGGCTGGCTGGCCTGTATCGACTGGGGGACAGCAACGGCGCCCATTTACAAAGCGCACCGCAAGGGCATTCCGGTGCATGTGTGGGTGGACGAAACACGCCCGCGAAACCAGGGCGCCCGTTTAACTGCCTTCGAACTGGGACAGGAAGCTGTTCCGCACACCGTGATTGCCGACAATACCGGCGGCCATCTGATGCAGCACAAAATGGTGGATTTGGTAATTGTGGGCAGCGACCGCACGACAGTTACCGGCGATGTGGCCAATAAAATCGGAACCTACCTGAAAGCGCTGGCTGCAAAAGACAACGGCATTCCGTTTTATGTGGCGCTGCCTTCATCCACATTCGACTGGCAAATGGAGGATGGCATTGCAGAAATTCCAATTGAAGAACGCAATGCAGACGAAGTCGCAAAAATAGAAGGCTGGGGAAACAACTCTATTCAGCAGGTGCAGTTAATTCCTGAAAACAGTCGGGCGGTAAACTACAGTTTCGATGTGACACCGGCCCGCCTGGTAACCGGATTGATTACCGAACGCGGAATTAGCAAAGCCAACAGGGAGAGCATTACAGCGCTCTTTCCTGAACGCGGAAATAACATAGCTCAAAGAGCAAACAACAAATAAACAAAAGTCAATCATCTAAAACATTGTACATGAAGATAGCAATCATCGGCGGCTCCGGCCTCGAAAACCCGGATATTTTAAAAAATCCTGAAGAAACACCAATCAAAACTCCCTACGGAAATCCTTCTTCTTCGTTTAAAACAGGAAAGATTGAAGGTATCGATGTAGCAATTCTTTCGCGCCATGGCCGGAAACATGAAATTCCACCGTCGCAGGTCAACAACCGGGCCAACATTTGGGCCATTAGCGAGCTGAAATGCACGCACATTCTGGCAACAACCGCCTGTGGAAGTCTTCGCGAAGAAATCAGACGAGGCGATTTGGTTATCCCCGACCAGTTTATCGATTTTACCCGTCATCGGGAAGTTACCTTCCACGAGAAATTCGAAGATGGCAACCTGCAGCACGTTCCCATGGCCGAACCTTTCGATGCAGGTTTGCGCCAAAAACTTATCGATACTGCCGGCAAACTAACGCTGCCTTTCCACCACAAGGGAACAGTAATAACCATTGAAGGTCCCCGTTTTTCCACCCGTGCCGAATCGAACATGTTCCGGATTTGGGGCGCCGATGTGATTAATATGTCGGTTGCACCGGAGTGTATTCTGGCCAATGAAGCCGGTATTCCATACGCTGCAATAGCGCTCAGTACCGACTACGACTGCTGGAAAACCGATGAAGAACCGGTAACCTGGGAAGAGGTTTTGAAAGTGTTCAATCGGAATGTAAAAAATGTAATCCGGTTGTTGCAACAAACCATTGCCCGGTTTCAACCAATTAATTTTAGCGGCTCATATCCTTAATTCTGATGTTTCGAAACTTCAGTTCTGAACCATGCCCGAGGAAACCAATGTATCCTTTTTCGCGTTTCAAACCGGGGTGGTCTCTGCCGTCGAGTGTACCGTTTCTGCTGGCTTCGGCAATATCTCCGTCCAGAATCACTGTGCCGTTCAGCGTGATTTTAATTTTCGAACCCTGAACGACCACTTCCTGTTGATTCCATTCTCCAACCGGTTTAAGATATCCGCGTTTTGCAGGGATCACGCCATAAACCGAGCCGTGGTACTGGTATTCGTGCAGGTTGGCATAAATGGGAGCGGTATTGTCGAGAATTTGCAACTCCATCCCCTGGTAGGCAGCATCTCCTGTTAGCGGAGCCCTGATTCCAAGACCGTTATTGGCACCGGGTGTAAGCTGAAATTCAAACCTGAAAATAAAGTCGCTGTACTCTTTTTCGGTGAACAGATTTCCGTGTCCGCCGCGGGAAGGTTGGACCACCATCTCGCCGTTTTGGGCAAAATAGTCGGTGGTATTACCCTGCCAGCCATCCAGGTTCATCCCGTTGAACAACGATACAAACCCTTCGGTTTTTTCCGCTTCAGTCAGACCGATTTCATCGGTTTTGATTTCTTTTACATAAATATCGCGGAAAGCCAGTTCGTTACCATGTGCCTGTAATTCAATGGTTCCCTCTTCGAAAATCGGTATGCTGCGGTTCCAGTAGTTATCCATGCGTACATTGTCCACCACCAGTTCGTCATTGAGGTAAACCGTAACATTTTCTCCAATCATTTTAATGCGGAAAGTGTTCCATTCGCCAACCGGATTATCGGCTACTTTCAGCGGATCGCGTACGTTGTCGCGATTGTTGTTGTACAATCCGCCCGACCCTACCTGGGCTCCAACTTCCACGCGCGAAGTATCCCAAATCTGCACCTGCGGTGTTCCCCTCAGATAAATCCCGCTGTCGCCTTCTTTGGTAATTTTCCAGTCCGTAATCAGCTCAAAATCCCTGTATTTTTGTACCGAAACCAGGTTTGCACCTTTCCCGTTAAAAATAATCTGCCCTTCTTTTACACTCCAGTTTTCGAACATTTTTTTATTGGCTTCTTCCTGCGCTCTTGCACGTTCTGCTTCACTCAACCGGGCTATTTTTATGGGATTTCCATCGAGCAGCATACCCTGCCATCCTTCGAGATTTTTACCGTTGAACATGGAAACAAAACCTTCCTCATCGGGCATCTGTGCCAGGTAATTATTAATGTTGATGATGTCGTAATCGCTTTCTTCGCCGCTTAAAACGGATGCAACGCGCTCCAGCAAATCCCTGACAATTTTTCCTGAGAAACTGTTTTTCCCGTCGGAATCGGGCAATGCAACGCGCATAATCGCACGTGCCGCCGATTGCTGCAGCTCGCGTTCATCCAGAAATTGTTCCAGATAAACCAGCGATAGGAATGTTTTCAGATTGCCAATGCCGTTAATCACTTGTTTTTGTTCATTTGCGCCGGAAGCAAAAGGCATAATTTTCCGGTACTGCAGCAGTTTCTGGTCGTCGGGCAGATTGGCTGAACGCACCTGGCGTACAAAACTGGAAAAAGCTTTGGAGCGGTATTCGCCTGTAGAATTTTCAGCCACTTCGTAAAGCGAGGCTGCTGCTGAGTAATCTTTCCAACTGGTGAGGGCTTCAAATGCAGTTTCTTTGAGGCCTCCGGTTGAGTTATTGAAATATTCGGTAACGGTCTGTAATGCCACATCGCCGCCAATTTCAGGAAGAATAGCCAGAATCCGTTCTTTTTTATTCGCGGTTTTTAAGGTTTGCAGCAGTTTGCCGTTTTCGGTTTTTTCAACCTCTACTCCTTTGGCAGCTGCCACAACGGCCTGTTGTACCTGCTGAACTTCATTTTCCCCGTCAACGTATAACAAAAGTTCTATGAGCGCATCCAGGTTTTTTTCGGTGGAAATGTTTTTCAGAGCTTCAAAAGCGGCATTCCTTTCTTCCCGGTTTTGCGATTTGGTTGCCGCAAGCACCTCATTAAACCATGCGTTGCCCGATTTTGCCGCAATCAAATCGATAAATGCAGCTTTCGTGGCACCCGACGCATTCTTCATACGCGCTGCAACTGGTTCCAGGTGTTTTTGGTCGGTTAACTGAATCAAAGCAGTTTTTACAGCCTCGATATCACTACCTTTTTCCAGGTGGTTTAACAACACAGGAACAGCTTCTTTTCCCTGCAAACGGGTAAGTGCCGCAATAGCAGCTTCGCGCACATTTGGTGAAGCATCGTTCAGGTTGCCGGTGATGAATCCAATGGCAAGTTTATCGCCCCTTCGACCCAACATATCGATAATTTCGGCCCTTTTTTCGGAGGAAACACTTCCCGCTTTATTCGTCCATTGTCGTGTTGCAGCTACTCCGCCCACATTTTCAGCAATGTTCAACACGGCATACCGAAACTCCTTGTTGTTGTTATCAACTACTTTCAGCAATAGCGGCATTGCTTCGTAACCAAAACGCCTGGCATAAACCGAAAGGGCGGCAGCATTGTTGTGTAATCTGTCATCCGACTGATTTGCTTTCATAATCGCCTTCAGTGCTTTCCGGCTAAGTTTGGTTTCGCCGTTTTCAGCCAGGCGGTCGGCATAAACCAAAAAAGCTTCCGCTGCATGTGTGGGTTCGTATTTAAAATCCACGTCACCGGCTGCTTTTTGCAGCAATTTATACGATTCGGTGTTACCGATATTGGCCAGAGCAGCCAGCCCCACTTTCCGCAGGTTTTGGTTTTCTGATTCCGCGGCTAAAGTAAGTGGACGCAAAGCCTTTTCACACCGGAGTTCGCCCAGCGCTTTTGTAAGCGTTACTTTTCCCTTATCGCTAACCTTTGGAAAATTTTCGAACAAAGCCATAGCTGCTGTTTCAGAACCAATGGCCACAAGCGTTTGAGTTACCGGTTCGGTCAGTTTTTCATTTTCGAGGTATTTTTTAATGGCGTTAACGGCTTTGTCGCTGCCCACCAGGTTCAACTGGTTGAGCAAAAAAGTACTCACCTCCGCGTCGGTTTGTACTCCCAAGGCAGCAAGCAAACCATTTTCCACCAGCTGGCGGGCATCTTCTTTGCCAAAGTCACTGGTGTAGCGGGCCAGGCTGTTCAGGGCAAAGCGCACTGCCGTATCGTCGCCCTGCCCTGCGGGGGTGAGCAGTTGTGTCATTTTTTCAAATCCCTGCGGACCCAGCGCAATCAGTTCATTTAAAACACGGTCTCGATGAACCAAATCGTTGGCGGGCATTTGTGCAAGAGCATCGGCCACTTTGGTGTCGAGCGTTCTTCTGTCCTGGGCAAAAGTTACTGTGGTAAACAAAACCAGGATCAGGATGGATGTATATTGAAATCTTCTTTTCATCATTTTTCTTCTTTCTAAATTAAATCATGCTTTCCAAAATCAGACTGTCCATGGAGCACGCATGGGCTGATTGATTAACCGGTTGGCCCCTTCGTCGTCGATAAACTGAAGTTTTTCAAGGTCGAAATTCAGTGTGCGCCCCAGTCTGACGGCAATTATTCCCAGATTTACCAGGGTCGATGACCAGAACCCGTTGGTTTCATTCAATGCGAATTTTTTTCTTGTTTTTACCGATTCGGAGAATACAGAAATCTGTGGCTCCGGGTCGGGCAATGTTTTCAGAAACGACTGCAGGTTGGGAATATCGGACCGGAACCCGCGGTAGATTTTTCCATGCGGTCCTTCGATGTAAGCTGCGTCTTTATCTTTGTTTTCGCCGTCAAGAATGATTTGACAACCATCGGCGTAAGTATAAGTTATTTTTCTCCATGAACCCACTGCATCGTAATGTTGCTGCGGTGCATCCACTTCAATTTTCACCGGCGCGGTGTCGTCTTTTCCGAGCATGTACTGCACAGGGTCGAGGTAGTGTTGGCCCATATCGCCCAGGCCGCCGCCGTCGTAATCCCAGTATCCGCGAAATTTGGAATGCACCCTTTCAGGGTTGTATGGTTTGTAGGGCGCGGGCCCGAGCCACATGTCGTAGTCGAGGTTTTCAGGCACCGGCATGGGTTTCAGGTTGTGTTCGCCGCTCCAGTAAAATTTCCAGTCGTAGCCGGTAACTCCGCTCACTGTAAATTTCAGCGGCCAGCCCAGAATTCCGCTGTCAATCACTTTTTTCAGCGGCTTCACATCAGTACCCAGTCCGTAAAAATTGTCTTTAAACCGAAACCAGGTGTTCAACCGGAACATTCGTCCGTGGGCATTCACGGCTTCCATCACTTTTCTTCCTTCGCCGATGGTGCGGGTCATCGGTTTTTCGCACCAGATGTCTTTTCCGGCTTTGGCGGCTTCAACTGCCATAATGCCGTGCCAGTGTGGTGGTGTGGCAATGTGCACAATATCCACTTCCGGTAGCTGAATCAGCTCTCTGAAATCATGGAAGGTTTTTACTTCGTAATCGATCATACCTTTCGCGCGATCAAGGTGAAGCCGGTCCACATCGCAAATGGCAACCACGCGTGTACCTTCGTAGGGAATATGGCCACGGCCCATGCCGCCTACGCCAATAATACCTTTGGTCAACTGGTCGGACGGCGCAACAAAACCGTTACCCCCCAAAACGTGGCGTGGCACAATGGTGAAACCTGCTCCGGCTACCAATGCGCTCTTTAAAAATCTTCTTCTTGAAGTCGGATTTTTACTATTCATTGTTATTCTGTTTAATTTTTCGGAAAAACGAAATTTATCCCAATACTTTGAAAATACCTATTCCAAAAGGTTTCTATAATAAATTCCAAAGATAAAATTTACTTTTTAAAAAAATAAAAAACTGCTGCTGCATCCGAACAAAACAGGTTAAAAATCTTAACTAACGGGGAAATCGCTGCAAAAACAATTGCATTATCAAAAAAAACAAATAAGACATAAAACGGTTATTTTGCAAAGGAATTTTTATTTTTACCCCCTCATTTTTAGGGAACATTGAGATTTTACTGCAAATGGAACAGGCTCAAATAGATCGGATGCTGGAAAAAAAAGGATTTATTGACGAACCGGTAAGTCCGAATGTTAAACTGGTTGAAGAAATTAACCGGCTCAGAAAGGAGAAGAATGCTGTCATCCTTAGCCACTTTTACGTGGAAGGTGATTTACAGGATATTGCAGATTATGTGGGCGACAGCCTCGGACTGGCGCAGGAAGCAGCCAAAACCGATGCCGACATGATTGTTTTTGTGGGCGTTCATTTTATGGCCGAAACCGCAAAAATTCTCAATCCGAACAAAAAGGTCATTCTCCCCGATCTGAAAGCAGGCTGTTCGCTGGCTGAATCGGCGCCCGCCGAAGCTTTTGCCGAATTTAAAGCGCGATACCCCGACCACAAAGTGATTACCTATGTGAATGCCACGGCCGCACTGAAAACCATGTCGGACATTGTATGCACCTCAGCGAACGCAAAAAAAATAATCGACAGTTTTCCTGAAGATGAAAAACTGATTTTCGGCCCCGACAAAAACCTGGGAAATTACCTGAACAGCGTTACCGGAAGAAATATGGTTTTGTGGGATGGCGCCTGTATGGTGCACGAACAGTATTCTGTGGATAAAATTATCGACCTGATGGACCAATATCCGGATGCCGAATTTATTGCCCACCCGGAATGTGAAAAACCTGTTTTGCTGCTGGCCAAACACATCGGCTCCACCACGTCGTTGCTGAATTACACCAAAAGTAGTCCGGCCAAAAAATTTATCGTGGCCACCGAAAGCGGTATTCTGCACCAGATGAAAAAGGCCAGTCCCGACAAACTGTTTATTCCGGCGCCTTCGGTCGATTCCACCTGCGGTTGCAACGACTGCACTTACATGAAACTGAACAGCCTGCAAAAATTGTATGTGTGTATGAAATACGAACATCCGGAAGTGACTTTACCTGCCGATGTAATTGAGAAAGCCCGCATCCCCATCGAACGGATGATGGAAATATCAAAGTGAAAGTTATTGCTTCACAGTCTTCATTTGTTTTTTTTACCGGTAAGCAGCCCTTTCCCGCACATCCCCCTCCACCTCCGCGGTTTACTCCCTGTTGTACTTCAATGCCAAACAGTCCGAAAACCGTATTGCGGTAACCTTCGAAAGACCACATCAATCCTGTTAAAGCACATATCTGCAACA
>Ga0334901_1002228_pt1 | contig 17137 bp, 14 predicted proteins | sample GraSluR3_MG_3_FD_207216 | JGI IMG/M metagenome (GOLD analysis project Ga0334901, IMG submission 207216) | Sludge microbial communities from methane-producing bioreactor in Wageningen University, Netherlands - Granular Sludge_15_08-R3 | ecosystem: Engineered > Bioreactor > Anaerobic >... | reverse complement strand
AAATTACCATACCGGGGAATAGCAACCGGGGAGGTGCAGTTGTCATGGTTCTGAAAAAAAAACGGGTGGATGCCATGAAAATTATTACTTGACATACACCCCTCTGATGATCGATATTTTATTCGATAGAACCATTTTCTCAGGAGGGAATGATGTTAAGAAATACGTTATTAATCATAAGTTGTCTGATCTTGACAGTCTCACTTTTTTCTGAAGAGTTTCCTATAGCAACGGGGAGCTACAGTCAAACTTACCCCGAGATCACTTTTGACGGTGAGGACTATTTCGTAGTCTTTGTCGATAAACGAATAGGAAGTAGTTATTATGGCTTTTATGGTAAAAAGGTTACTCCGGAAGGTGATTTAGTTCCCGGTGAGATCGAACTCGTCCCGGCTCATAATGCCATGTCTTTCATGCACCACATTGCCAGGGGAGACGATCAGTATCTCTTTGCCTGGTCGAGACAACGAGACCCTTATAACTATACCAGAGATACCTATGCCCGTCGGCTTGATGGTTCAGGACAGCCGATCGGCACCTCGTTCCGGATCTCCATAGGAAATACCGCGAGTGCCTCTTTTATTCGTATCGGATATGACGGCGAGAATTATCTCGTGATCTGGCAGGAGGGGATGCCGACCCAGGGTGCCCAAATCAGGGGACAGTTTGTAAGTCCAACCGGCAGCATGGTTGGGCAGAATTTTTCCATCCGTCCTGACGACCTGCCCGCCGATGTAGCCCAGATCTACCCCGATATCGTCTTCGACGGAACCAACTACTTTGTAGTCTGGGATGACAGCAGAACCGGTTCGAGGTGTGTCTATGGACAGTTTATCTCTCCGGATGGCGATTTTGTTGGTGATAATATCGTCATCTCAACCGAACCGGTGGATCAAATGCTTGTCCAGACAGCTTTTAACGGTACCCATTTCCTGGTCATCTGGGCAGACGGAAGGCACAGTTCCAATGACAAGAGCGTCTATGGACAACTTCTCGATCTGGATGGTAATCTCGTCGGAGAACATATCCCGATCAGTATCGTCTATGATAATATCGAGAAGAGCTGGCCATCTCTGGCCAGTAATGGTAACCAGTTCCTCGTTGCCTGGCGGCAAGACTTATACAGTGGCTATCCGAGCTATCAACTGAGTCCGGAACAGGAACTCATTAATACTTCAGCCGGTATAGAAGTTTCTTCCCGCCAGTATCTCTGGTACGATGTCTATGGCAGGATGATCAATCCGGACGGCTCTTTTGCCACTGACGAATTCGTGATTTGTGACGAACTCTTTCATCAGGATGAACAGAGTGTTGCCTCCGATATGGAAAACTTCCTCGTCGCCTGGGAAGATTCACGTAATCAAAACCAGTATTACGATATCTACGGCCTTATAGTTGAAGGAGAAACGGCCCCAGAATTTTACCCCCCTCAGAATCCTGCTGCCGAATTGTCAAATATCAATGAGATCTATATCAGCTGGGAAGAACCATTACCCTCAGACTTTACACCTCAAGCTTATCGAATTTATGAAAACGAAGAACTCATCGCTATCGGAGATCCGGAAATTCTCCATTATACGACAGAGGGGAGAGATAACGGACTCTATTCCTACTATATCACAGCTATCTATGAAGATATCTTCGAATCGGAACCCTCCGAAACAGTAGAAATAACCGTCACACTACTCCCACCCGATGATTTCCTGGCAGAACTGGAAGATGAGTTTATCTTCTGCTCCTGGCAACCACCGGTTCAGGTACGAGGGCTGAGCGGCTACAAGCTTTACCGCAATGATACACTTCTCATAGAGTTAACAGAAACTCAATATCTGGATGAAGCTCCTGAAATCGGACTAAACTCCTACTTTGTTACCGCCCTGTATGACGATCTCTACGAATCTATAGCCTCTGATACTGTAGACGTCTGGACAACTGATGTGACCGATACCGATCTACTTCCTGCTGCAACCGCACTACATCAGAACTTCCCCAACCCATTCAATCCAGAGACGACCCTTTATTACACTTTGTCGGAACAGACTCTGGTCGAGATTGCTATCTTTGATTTGAAAGGAAGGGTGGTCCGTAAACTACTTTCGGAGATTCATGAACCGGGAGAACATTCGCTCGTCTGGGATGGACGAAACGATCAGGACAGAGAACTACCGAGCGGTATATACTTCTCCCACATGAGAACAGAGAGCTTTCAGGCTACACGTAAGATGCTCCTCCTGAAATAGAAAATCTGTCAATTACCTGCTTGTCTGATTCCTCTGGCATGGCAGTTTCAGTCCTTATTAACGATAGCCTCGATTTCAGAGGCATAGGCGAGGAGAATCTCATCCTGGCCGTAAGATGCAACAATCTGCAGACCATAAGGGAGACCATTTCGCTCCTTACCTGCAGGGACTGTCAGAGTTGGAAGTCCGGCAAAGGTCCAGGGTAAGCTCATAAGTGGATTCCCGGTCGAGTGAAGACCAGAAGGGGCAGTTCTTGTCGTTGAGGGTGTAAGCCATAACTCGATACCGTTCTGCTCCATCTTTTCTGTGATCTCGCAACGAAGAATGATCTGTTGTTCCCTCGCCCGCTTCAAGGTCTCGATACTGACTCGCAGACCCTGCCTGTAAAGACTCGTCGCATGTGGTGAATATAGATCGCTGTACTCCCAGAAATACTCCTGATGATTCTGGCTGAACTCGGCAGATATCATGTCCATATGGAGATTATTCAAGAGATCGATATTCCGATAGAGCTGGGACGAGACTATGTCATATCCCCCCTCTTTCAGCTTCGAGATACTCTTCTTGAAAGATTGTTGCGCCATCGGGTCGGCCTGGCTGAGATATTCACAGGAGGGTACAGCACATCGTGGTTTGTTCTTCTTGCCAGCCATGATATAGTTACTGATCCCTACGCTGGCTACAATCTTCATACTCTCCAGATCAGCAGTAAAGAAACCAACCTGATCGGCAGACTGAGAAAAAGGAAAAACTCCGTAAGGGGATATTCGCCCAAAACTCGGCTTAAACCCGATAACTCCGCAATATGCAGCCGGCCTGATTATCGAAGCGATGGTCTGTGTCCCAATTGTCAGGGGAGATATACCCGCAGCCACTGCTGCTGCAGAACCACTACTCGAGCCGCCCGGTGTGTGAGCCGGGTTAAGAGGATTTGTCGTCGGACCTGGCTGAAAATAGGCAAACTCTGTGCACTCAGTCTTTCCTAATATCAGTGCACCTGCCTTCTTGAGGCTGAAGACCACAGCTCCTTCGGCTCCATCGAATACATGTGGTGGTAATTGAGAACCTGCCCGCGTCGGAAGTTGTTCTACTTTGATAACATCCTTTATCCCAACAAGGACTCCAAAGAGTGGTGGTCGGTCATAAGGATCGGGATATCGTTGCTCCAGGGCTTCTGCTTCCTTTAGTAATCTTTCCTTTCTCTTATCCTCAGGAACAAAGGAATGTATTATCGGTTCGACATCCTCCATCTTGGAGAGCACTTGCTCAATATATCCGGCAAGTGATAATGATCCCTCTCGCAAACTCTTCGCTAAAGATGGCAACGACACGGGAGAATAATAACTACTCATATGACTCCTTGAGCTTAATGCTTACAAAAATGAAGCAGAAAAGCCGAACAAATTAGAAATAATCTCCATTTTTCAATCATGACATAGTTTTATTCTGACAAAAGAAATTGTCAATAGTTTTCACTCTGATTCGCTTCCTCATCTGGAAAAAAGAGCTTGATGTTTCACATGAAACAGGGAGGTTTTTCCCCGGTTTTTGCTCAGGACTATTGACCATAAACTCCCTCTCTGACTGAGATTAACCGGTAAGAAGGATGGGAGCCGGCGAGCTCCGACTCCCATCGTAAACAGGGTGATGTCTATTGAAAGAGACAAATGGTAGCGAGGAGAGGATTCGAACCTCTGACCTTCGGGTTATGAGCCCGACGAGCTACCAGACTGCTCCACCTCGCATCATCAATAACAATATATCAATACAATGTTAAAATGTCAAGGGTAAAATGACCAGAATATCAGTAAGAATAAAAATGCTGTCAAAGCAGGAAATAAGCCGGGTTCTGTTTTCTGCCTAACAGGCAGAACAATGTCTATTTCTCTGAACCGGATATCACTATTCTCCCTCCGGGAGATTCGGATTTCCCGAACCGGTTTTAGCTGCTTACCCGAGAGCACGGTATGCCGGGCCGGCATACGGCACAAGGCGCTGCTCTCCTATTTAGCATTGCACCGAATAAGGCTTTCCCGGCGTATACTGTCACCAGTATACCCGGTAGTCTCTTACACTACCATTTCACCCTTACCCAGCACCTATTTTCTTAGCTTTCTCGAAGCGGCAAAGAAAATAGGTGCTGGGCGGTTTGTTTCTGTGGAGCTGGCTCTCCGTTACCGGAGCTTCCCGTTAGGAAGTATTCCGCCCTCTGGTGCCCGGACTTTCCTCTCCCCTCTGAAAGGGAAGCAGACATTTATCCTACTTTGACAGCCTGTAATAATATATTATCTATCTGCTATCTCAGCAAGTTCTTTATCTACAATCATCCTGCCGCAGCTTTCACAGCTTACGATCGTATCTTTTCTTCCTATATCGATCAGGAGTTGAGGCCTAACACTGAATCCGCATCCACCGCAGCCGCAGTTACTGTTAAGAAAAACCACCGCCTTTCGATTTTTGTTTTTAATCAAAGAGGCATATCTGGTAACGATATTCTTGGGAAGTGTTTTGGCTATATCATTCCGTTCGTTTCTGGTTCTCTCGATATCCTTATCAACCGCTACCATCTTCTTTCGGAGATCATCCTCTTTAGCATTGAGTTCCGCTTCAGCCTCTTTCAATTCCTTCTTCCGTTCCGCCTCTACTTCTCTCAACTCCTCCTCCTGGTCGATCAGTGCAAGAAGTTGATCGTCTATATCCGAATTATTTTCTTTCAGTTTATCTATCTCATTATTCAGTGCTTTATACTCTTTATTGGTCTTGATCATGGAGAGTTGTGACTCGTATTTATTGATCAACTCTTTATTCGACTCCTGTTCCAGTTCGAGTTTGTCACGTTCCATCAGGTTTTGATTGAGCTCTTTCTTTACCTCTTCCAGGTTGTCCGTTGCTATGCTGACATTCTTCTGTAACTCCTCAAGCTGCATGGGCAATCTCTTCTTCAGTACTTCCTTGGCTCCGATCCTGTCGTCAAAACGTTGCATTCGGATCAGGGCTACTAATATTTTTATCATCTTCTCTACTCCCTTTAGTCCCTAAACAATAAACTGATGTCGAGTGATTTGACTGAGTGGGTAATGAACCCGGCAGAGATGAATTGAACCTCTGTCCGAGCATATTTTTCGATGTTATCGATTGTGATACCACCTGAAACTTCCAGTTCTACCCTCTCTTTATACCTTTCTACCGCCTTACTGATACTCCTCAGGGGCATATTATCAAGCATGATACGCTCTACCCTGCAATTAGCAGCCTCCTGTAATTCCCGTAGATTCTTTACTTCAACCTCGATTCTGTAATTGACGTTATGACGCCTGATCCGCTCGACTGCCGCAGTAATTGAGCCTGCTGCCTGAATATGGTTATCCTTTATCATGATCATATCGTAGAGGCCGAATCGGTGATTATAACCACCTCCTACTGTTACGGCATACTTCTCCAGTTCTCTGTGGAGTGGTGTTGTCTTGCGGGTATCGAGGAGTTTGGTGCCATAAGGGGTAATGATATCCACCATCTTTTTTGTTATCGTCGCGATACCGCTCAATCTCTGCAGGAAATTGAGGGCAACTCTTTCGCCTGAAAGAATAGCTTTTGTGTAGCCGCTTATTTTGATGATCTCATCACCCTTTTTGAGTTGATCTCCATCCCTCTTATAGGCAATCCAGGATAGCTCGGGATCGAGTTTCCGAAACACCGCCAGTGCTATATTCATACCGGCCAGGATACCATTCTCTTTGGCTGTGAGGAAAGCAGTCGATTTCTCATTTCCCAGATCGAGATAGGTGCTGGTTATATCGCCATATCCGATATCTTCCTGCAGTGCTTCGTCGATCAAGTAATCTATTTTCATCTTTCTCCTTACGAATCTATATCCCGATCTATGTCATTAAACAAAAAAAGCATTTGCCAGCTGACAAATGCTTTTTTATCTTTACTTTATTCAATGCTTTATGACCTGAAATTCTCGTTTCATTTTCTATTTTCATCAATTATTTCCTCGAATTTCAGAAATAAAATCCCCGGTCGCTTTGTCAATAACTTTTTCAGATAGAGCATAGCGATCAAAGATAGTCCTTCCAACCCATCTTCTCGAGCAGAGCAACGACATCTTTGACCTTTTCAGCACTCTCCTTTTTAGTAATCAGAAGAGCATCCGGAGTATCGACAACGATAAGATTGTCTGTATCGATCAGGGCAACGAGTTTGTCTGTATAGATATAATTACCCTCACTATTAAGGGAGATATTGGGAGTTTTTATGGCATTTCCGTTCTCATCCTTTTCTGACAGTTCTGATACAGCCCGCCAGCTCCCTACATCACTCCAGTGATAATCAACGGGGATAACGACTCTGTTCTTAGCCTTCTCCATAATAGCGATATCGACAGGTAACTTTGGCATGGGGATATATTTACTACTGATATCGGCTTCTAATCCCTTCTCATCCCAGATATCTTCAATATCCTGAATGAACTGGTAGATTTCGGGGGCCAGGTTATGATAATGTTCCAGAATAGTATCGATAGTCCACATGAACATCCCGCTGTTCCAGTAATAATGTCCTGCTTCAAGGAATTTCTTTGCCGTATTGTAATCCGGTTTCTCCTTGAAGTTGGTTATCCTGTGCAACCCCCTGGATACCTCTTTGCCCGCTTCGATATAGCCATAACCCGTAGCTGGATAATCGGGTCTGATCCCGAAAGTCACCAGGTTGGCTTCCTTTGCCGCCTGGCATGCTGTCTCGATACTCTCCTGAAAAAGATCCTCTTCGACGATGATATGGTCTGCGGGGAGTATGAACATGGTCTCATTCCCCTGATATTTTCTTTTCAGATAGGCAGCACTGAGGGCTATGCAGGGTGCTGTATTTCTTCCGACCGGTTCGATTATCAGATTCTCTTCCGGTAGATTAGGAATATTATCCAGGATCAGAGGACGTTGTGCTTCGGTAGATACGATGTAGATGTTCTCAGGACCTATCATAGGATATAGCCTCTTTACAGTCTTCTGGATCATTGTTTCTTCCGAAAAGAGTTTCAAGTACTGTTTCGGTGTAATCTCTCTGCTCAGGGGCCAGAATCTGGTGCCCGAACCGCCTGCCATTATAACAGCAATCATTTATTCCTCCATAAATAGTATTTTTCTAGCTTTACTGATCAATATTTCTGAACCGTAAATTCAACGATTATCGATTATTACATAGTCATCTTCCACCTGGGTGCTGAAGACATTTCTTGAAAACCTTTCATCTATTTTTTCGTTTATAAACCGAAACTCTACACTGTTCTGCTGATGATCTTGATAGAATATCCTCTTCACCAGATAATCATGTTTCCGGACATCCATCTCTACTCTTGAGGTATATGGATCGTTCTCAGGTATCAGTATCAGAATGAAAACATCCTCATCAGAGCTTATCAATTCCTTTTCGGATTGTTCCCAGTAATGACGAAGGATATCGACCGGTTTGTAAAGCCCATCAGTATGTTCGATATCGGTAATGATAAGGTTTTTATCATTCTCATCGATAAGATAGACCGCTCTGTCGATGATTAGCCTCTGTCCGGAAGGACGGCTATATATCAGAGCAAACTGTTCACCTTCAATATAAACCCTTCCTTCAGATTCCATACTTATCTCCTGAACTGGCCAGTAGTTAGATTGTTCAAAATCAGCCTGGTAATAATCCATCTCGTCGTATACCCTTAACAGATCCTGATAGACATCCTCCAGTGTCAAGCCTGCGAGACTACCATATGTCAGGCTGATAAGCGAGAAAAGCAGGACCAATATCTTAATCGATTCCATAAGCATCGAGAACCTCCTGTGTCGCGATTACATCTCGCGATTTACTACCCACGTATTTACCAATAATTTTTGCCCGCTCCAGCATGTCTATTAACCGTCCTGCCCGGGCATAACCTATCTTGAAATGCCGCTGTAACATCGAAACAGAAGCCGTATCTGAGGAAACGACCAGCCTGGCAGCATCAATGAAGAGTTCATCATCGTAATCGACAAGCTCCACACCCTCTGTCTCCTCTTTTGTGATCTCGATCTTCTGCTCGGGTTTAGGTTGCGTTCGCAAGTAGGCTATCAGATCCTCGATCTCATTATCGGCGATGAATGCTCCGTGGATTCGCTCCGCCTGGCCCTTTGTCGGCGGAATATAGAGCATGTCTCCACGTCCAAGAAGATTTTCTGCTCCATTCATATCGAGAATAACCCGTGAATCTATCTTCTGTGCTACCTGAAAGGCTATTCTCGAAGGGAAATTGGCCTTGATCAATCCGGTAATGACTTTAATCGAAGGGCGTTGAGTAGCCAGGACTAAATGGATCCCGATCGCTCTTGCCAGCTGAGCTAGCCTGGTGATCGGCATCTCTATTTCCCGTCCGGAACGCATCATCAGGTCAGCAAACTCATCGATAACGATAATAATATAGGGTAGTGTCTCTTCAAAAGAATCATCCTCTTTGGCCATCAATTCTCTGATCTTCTTGTTATAAAGATTTATATCTCGAACATTGTAATGCTGAAGTAACTCATATCGCCGCTCCATCTCCGAGACTGCCCAGTTGAGCACGATCAGCGCTTCATCTGCATCAGAGACAACATCCCTGATCAGGTGTGGTATCCCTTCATACCCCGATAATTCTATCCTCTTGGGATCGATCAAGACGAGCCTCAACTCCTCGGGAGTGGCTCGAAACAGAAGGCTGCAGATTATGGAATTGATACATACACTCTTTCCCGATCCGGTAGAACCGGCAATGAGGAGATGGGGCATACCGGCCAGATCTGCTACTACTGGAGTCCCGACAATATCCTTTCCCAGAGCGAAAGCAAGCTTGCTATTCGTCTTCTCCATCTGCTCTGAGAGAAGAATGTCCTTCAGATAGATCATCTCTCGCTCTTTGTTCGGAACCTCTATTCCGATCAGACCTCTACCCGGAATTGGAGCTTGAACTCTGATAGATCGAGATTTAATTGCCAGAGCGAGATCGTCTGCTAAAGAATGAAAACGACTAACCTTGACATTCGGAGCAGGTTTCAGTTCATACTGGGTTATAATCGGACCAATATTGACATTGACTACCTCGGCATCTACTCCGAACTGAGCCAGTTTCTCGATCAAGATGCGACTCGTATTCTTTATCGTAGACTCCATCTCTTCCCGGTCTCTGATCAATACCCTGGCTGAACTCTGCAGAAATCTTTCAATCTCGGGTTTCTGATACTCATCCTGCTCACTATCCTCATCGGATTGTTTACCCTTCTTTCGCTTTCTGGACACTGCCGGAGTTGCCTCTGTAAAATCTTTAATATCAAAACTCTTGGCCGCTTCATCAAGCTCCTCGACACTGTCCGGCACTTCCGGACCTGCGTGGTCTGTTATGGTCGGTTTGACTGCCGAATCAAGACTATCGGTTATCTCACCCCTTACTTTCCGGGACTTCAGTTCCTTGGCTTTGATCGGCTTTAACTTCTTCTTATCTTTAGGCAAAGACTCACTCTTCACGGTAAAAAGAGAAAAGAGCCCGACAAACAGACCACCCAGCCATCTCAAGAAACCGAGAAGGATAGTAGTGCCGATGATAGCTATGATAAAACCCAGCAGAAGAGCAATACTGATGATCGCCGTTCCGGTAGTGTCGAAAATTCGTGAGAGAATATAATACATCCCTTCTACAAGTATACCGTTCGGATAGAAAAAGCTTTCACCCAAAGCCATAAGGAGAACATTAAGAAAGAAACCGATGAAAATAATTGCCACAGCTTTAATGACAAATTCTTTACTGTAGGGTGCAAAAATCCTGAGTAGACCAAGAATAAACACCGCTAGCAGAACAAAGTAAGAGAAGAAATTTCCGGTAAAAAAGATGAACCAGAATCCAAAAAATGCACCAAATGGCCCGATAAGGTTGTTAACCGTCGGAAAATTAAGAGTTATGTAATCGAGAAATGATAACCCGGCATTCCTCAAAATCTCATAGTCAGTCTCGAGCATCTCTTTACCCGGTATGATCGAGAGAAAGAAGAGTATCGATAATATGACAAGAAAAACACCTCCGTAGATGTTTCCTGCATAAACCGGTTTCCTGTATTTACTCATTGTCAATTCCTGTCTTTTCCTGCCGTTTAAACACTGAATCTGACCAGCATGATATCACCATCTTTCAAAATATAATTCTTGCCCTCAGTCCTGACTTTGTTCTGCTCTTTTAAAGCCCGCTCAGAACCGAACTCTCTGATATCATCGAAATGGAAGCACTCAGCCCGGATGAAGCCACGCTCCATATCACTATGGATTTTGCCGGCTGCTTCCTGGGCATTACTACCCTTTTCGACTGTCCAGGCCCTTACTTCCTGTCTGCCAACAGTAAAAAAGCTGATGTATCCCAATACCCTGTATGCCAGATTGATGATCTCATCGCGAGCCGTTTTCTCTATCCCCATCTCGGAGAGAAAGTAAGCAGCATCCTCTTCTTCGAGAGACAGAAGTTCCATCTCAAACTTCCCAGCCAGATCTATAGCTTCGTAACTTCTGTTGTTACAGGCTTCTATAACCGCTCCGTTTTTGCCGTATCGTTTCTCGTCTGAATTTAAGATAACCATTAACGGTTTTATTGTCAATAATTGAAATCCTCTGATTACCTTCTCCTCATCAGAACTGATCTCTGCCAGTCGTAAAGGCCTCTCTCCCTGAAGAATCTCTACTATCTTCTCCAATACCCTCTCTTCCTTGACTGCTTCCGCTGTCTTGACTCCTCGCTTTAGATTCAGCCTTACCTTCTCAAGACGTTTCTCGGCTATCTGTAGATCTGTCAACAGCATCTCCGTCTCTAACTCTTGCAGATCTCGCACTGGGTCAGGACTACCCTGAGATTGATTGACTACCGGATCATCAAAATTACGCAATACCGCAGCCAGAGCATCTGTCTGTTTCAATTCCGGTATATCGAGCTTAACCCTCTTCTCTTCCTGATCACTGCCGGGAAAATCGAGAACCTCGATATGAGAAAATGTCGTCTTATTCGGTTTGTATAACTCTGAAAGAAATTCTACCCGCTCATCTTTCACCTCAACTACAGCTACATTCGGCTCATCTTTATGAAAATAGCCTACTTCGGCATTGAAGCCAGTTAAGGCATTGAATACTACTGTCTTGCCAGAGTTGGGCAGGCCAATCAATCCTAATTCCATCGTCTGTATATCCTTATCGGTTTAGTCTTCTCACTCATACTCATTCTTTATGAGGGACTGGCTTTAATCCCCCCTTTCTCTGTCTGACCGGAGAATTCTCCCTCTTCTGCCTTTGAGACCTTTTATATGAAATCCTGTACTTATTCGGTTCTCTGAAACTCTTCTGGCCTGCAGGACTCTTTCTCAGTCCTCTGCCGGAATCCATCAAGCTTCTTACCTCACCAGTACTGAGAAATCTGAATAGCCCGGCAGGCAGATCACCAAGCTTTATGCCGTCAATCTGCAACCTTCTCAGATTGATCACCTTGTAACCCAGGGTTTCGACCATCTTGCGGATTTGACGATTCTTACCTTCATAGATAGTAAACCTCAGAACCGATGTCTCTTGACCTCGCTTTTTGACAAATACCCTGGCCGTAAGTGTCTGCTCCCCATCGATCAAAATACCTCTCTGTAGTTGCTTCAAATCATCGGGTCTGATCTTGCCCTTGATTTCGACTTTGTATACCTTCGGGAGCTTGTATCGGGGATGCATTATCCTGTCTGCAAACTCTCCGTCATTGGTCAATAGCAACAACCCTTCCGAATCTTTATCGAGCCTTCCGACTGCAAAAAGATTGACCCCGAAATCGGGGAGAAGGTCGAATACCGTTTTACGATTATATTCATCACTTCTGGATACAATATATCCCTTCGGCTTATGTAACGCTATATATACCCTCTCCTTCACAAGGGTTACTCTCTGACCGTTGTAAGTTACCATATCCTCTCCGATATTGATATCGGTCGCCAGATCAGTACAGACTTTGCTATTGACCCTGATCTTACCCTCTAAAACAAGGCTTTCTACCTGTCGGCGAGAACCTAGATTACACTGAGCTAAATATCTGTTTATTCGCATAAAACTACCAGGATTCAAGACTGTTGCGGATTATTATCCGAAACAACTCTCGAAAGATCTCCTCTAATGCCTCCTCTTCTGTCTGCCAGCGAACGTTACTCGATCCAACAGGTGCATACCTCTCACTGACTGTGAGATTCTTGTTCTCCCAGATTACTTCGTTACGAACCAGATCTGTAAAGGTCATTGACAGTACCAACCTGACCTGATACTCTTCTATCGTCTGATCAATATCATATCCATAAATCGTACTACTATAATCGAGTATCCTGCCTTCGATCCGGCTGTCCGGATCCTCATACGCTATCCTCAATCTACCATCCTGCTGAAAAGAGGAGATTAGAGCATCTCGCAACTCCTCTTCGAGGAAGAGCTCGAGAGTCTCATTCTCAAACGGTGCTACCGCAACATCCCTGAGATGAGGATACTGGTTCATTCTCAATGAATAGGAACAGCCACCGAGGATAAGTAAGACTGCTATAAAGCCTGTTATATAAGGTTGTTTCATGTTTTTCAAGACACACTGCAGCCCATTTATGTCAAGAAATAATGCTGATATACTTGACAAAAATAAACGGTTCTGCAATTCTTTGCCATAAACTATTACAAGAGGTTATGGGGATGAAAAAAAAATTACTTACTGTCAATGAAGTCGCAAAAATACTCAAGGTTAGTCCCAATATTGTCCAGGAGATGATTAAGGAAAAAGTGTTCAAAACCGTAAAAGCCGGAAGCACAAAAAAGGTTTCTAAAGATGAGGTCGATGACTGGTTGGCAAAATTAAACGAGAGTGAGGTCCAGAAACTCGCACTCCAGAGAACTGTCTGCCGCTTCCAGGATTACTTTCTCCCAGAATACATTAATATGAACTTCGAAGCTGATAACAAATATGAGGCAATAGCCAAGATGTCGATTATGGCCAAAGAATTGAAGATTGTCAGAGATCAGAGATGGCTTTATGAAGTTGTTGTTGCCCGAGAAGAACTCGTCTCAACCGCCGTAGGAAAAGGGGTTGCTCTATTACACCCCAGACATCATCACCCTTCGAAGATCAAAAAACCCTCCATCCTCTTCGGAAGATGCGAAAAAGGTGTTGAATTCGACGCTCCGGATAGTAAGCCTGTTACTCTCTTCTTTATGCTCTTACTTCACGACGATAAGCAGCATCTCTTCTCTCTCTCATATATCTCGAAATTCATTATGAAAGAGGAAAACTTACAGGCCTTGAAAGACGCTCAAACGCCGGATGATGTCGTCAATCTCTTAACCCTGCATAAATAACCGTTAGAATTGCAATAAACAAGCAGTATCAACGGACAATAAAACACTTTAAATCGTTATAAATCAACTAAATATAACACAGGAGATCACTATGCAAAAACTGGTTAGAATAATTCTCGGAAGTAAATCCGATATGAAGATCGGAGAAGATATTAAAATATACCTTGAAAAATTCGATATCCCTTACGATTTCCATATCTCTTCTGCCCATAGAAAGCCTGATAATACAGCGAGACTAGCTCGTAATGCCCATCAGGAAGGGATAAAAGTCATCATTGCTGTCGCCGGTATGGCTGCTCACTTACCAGGTGTTGTCGCTGCTCATACCCCCTTACCAGTAATAGGAGTCCCGGTTAAGGGTAACACCCTCTCTGGTGAAGATGCTCTCTTCTCTATAGCTCAGATGCCTACCGGTGTACCTGTTGCAACAGTAGCTATCAATGGCGGAAAGAATGCTGCTATTTTAGCCTGCCAGATCATCGCTACTGCCGATAGTTCATATCTTCAGAAACTGGAGAAGTTTAAGAAAGAACTGGCAGAGGGTTAGTGTTTCACGTGAAACATCCGATCTGCTAAGAACTATAAAATAAGGGGCCGATCTTTCTCGGCCCCTTATCCTTACATTTATATATACACCTGGCCTATCTCTCTATTCCAATCCTCTCAACTCAAAAATAGGAAGGAGATATAAAGCCCTCTCATTCGGCCAGATATCATATAATTCTTTATACCGAACAAGACTGTCTAACTCTTCGGGAAGTTCCAAAGGATTGATATAACTATTCATCATACCACTCAGATTTATCCCTATCGTTAACCCTGAGGGTTGATAAGAATAACTACTCAGAAAGATATCTTCGTAACCGCTCAACTTCTTAATGGCCTCTACCGCTTCCTTCATTCCACCTAATTCATCTATCAGGCCTAATTCCTTTGCCCTCGTTCCTGTCCATACTCTACCTTGAGCAATCTCATGGACCTGGTCATAACTCATCTCTCGCCCTTCGGCAACCACATTAACAAACTGCTCGTAATTATGCTCTATATACCCTCTTAACAGTTCGACCTCTTTCTCTTCTACCGGCCTGTAAATTGCCAGTAAATCGGCATTCTCTCCCCGTTTGAGCGAATACCATCTGACCCCGATCTTATCGAATAACCTGGTAAAGTTCGGGAGTAGTCCTGTTACCCCTATGGATCCGGTAATTGTAGTCGGTTCAGCAATAATTCTGTCTGCGTATGCTGCAATGTAGTAACCCCCAGATGCGGCAGCTCCACCCATAGAGACAACAACAGGTTTTCCTGCTTCCCTGCATAGTTTAACTTCCCGGGCAATGAGATCTGAGGCATAAGCTGATCCGCCCCCACTATTGATTCGAATAATAACACCGGCAACATTTCTATCTTCCCGTGCCTTCTTTATCTGTTTAGCCGTTGTTTTTGCTCCTATCCTTCTTCCCGGGCTGCCTTCACCCATCACTATATCTCCTGATGCCTGGATGACTGCTATCTTTGCTTTCTTCGGTTCTGACCAATTATAGGTCATAGTCTCGGCTGGCATACCCTTCGCTATCACTGGAGTATTGAAGGCTTTTTCCAGTTCACTCTCCAGTTCCTCTTCGTATATAATTCCATCGATTAAACCGTAATCCATCGCTTCTTGAGCAATCATAAACGGACCTCTATCGATAATCTCTTCAATGTCCAGGGCCAGGTTAGTCCCTCTACCTTCTTCTATCAGAAGAGTTAGATTGGCAAAATAATCTTCTATCAGATCATTGTAGGTCATTCTCTCAGCTTCTGTCATTTCGCTTTCAGTAAAAATGTTCAGTCCTGTCTTAAAGTCATGGCTGCGTAAATCAACAACATCAATTCCCAACTTATCAAGGGTTTCTGCGATATAGGGAACGGCTATCGATACTCCTGTCAGCCCGACCGAGCCATTAGGATTGAGATACAACTGATCAGCTATGGAAGCAAACATAGCATAATGAAGGTTGCCGTAATTCTCTGAATAAACGATTATCTTTTTGCCACTCTCTTTGAAATCACTGAACTCTCGCCTTAGTTCGAGCAAATTGGCAAAGTTAGTCTTCAACTCAGGATTCTTGATGATTATCCCTACGGTTTCATCATCACCCTTTAATTTCCTTATCCTGGTGATCAATTCTTCCATCGTGATCTGATTCTTCATCATCACAAAAGGCCCGACTTTCCTCTTTTCGACTTCATCTACTATCTCTTTCTTCATCTCGAATTCGTAAAGAGTATCTCTACTGCTTAATGATAATAGAGATGCTAATGAGCGATGGATCTTATCTGCTGAATGAATATAGAAGTTTCCCCTGCTTCCCGAGATGTTATCATCATATTGGGTAATAAATCCTCCTTTGTGTCGCTTGAAGGCGAGAGAGATATTCAGAGTTAGCATTTCAATTTCAAGATTATAATTAGCAGCAAGTCTGGCACCATTTACTATCTCTGTTTCAACACCTAAGCTCGGTTTATCCCACCGGTATTTACTCTCATTCTCCAGCTGATGTGAAGTATAGTTGAAATCGCCGGTAATGGTAATCCTGTTACTCCATTCATCGTGCCACCACAAAGGACGTACTCCCATGGCGAAAATGTATTTCGGTCGGGAGCGGTTTATCTCCTTGACATTAAGTCCGATACTGGCAGCATTATGTGGTCGAAAGAGGGTAGAGACACTATAGTCAGCATCTCTTATTTCACTGTTTATCCAGTAAAGATCGCTACCGATATAAAAATTTCTGAAGGGTTGAAGACTGGAAGCAATTCTGTAGTTGTTTCTGTTTCCATCCTTACCATAGACGAAGGCAAATCCTTCACCATTAAGATATATGCGGTAACGATCTTCGATACCTTCTTTATTATAAAATCCAAGAAAGGCAAAACCGGAAGCATTCCCGAATCCTAAAGCTGCCGGGTTTAAGTCTGCAGCAGTGAAATCGTCCGCTGTTGCGACAGAACCTGATCTGGCCAAAAGTGGGGTAGATGTCAATATTACTATTAACACCAGTAATGTGATAGATTTAACTCTTTGTTTCATATTCTTCTCTCCCTCATTATTACATCCTTATCTCTCTCTTGCTGTAAATATAGGTAGCCAGGATATAGTAGACGATCCCTACCAGAATATGAATAAGTGTGTTCCAGTTGAAGAGATGCTGCCAGCCCGGGAGAACAAAAAGCCCGGTTGTCTCCGGCATCCTAATCCAGCTTATGTTTATTAAAGATTCAAAATACTTATATGGCTGAGGTATTCTTAAGCCCTGTACTCGGTTAATAATGGAAATGACAATGGATATCCCTAAAAATGCCCCAACACCCTTACCGATAGCTCCATCCTGAAAATTGACGATAATAGTGCTGCTAAGGCATTAACGATAAATAAAATCACCAGAACTGGTATTGCCAGATGCAGCAAGCCAATTATTCCATAGCCGAAATTCCAACTGAAGTAGGACCGGAAAAGAATGCTGAAA
>Ga0334901_1002223_pt1 | contig 17146 bp, 15 predicted proteins | sample GraSluR3_MG_3_FD_207216 | JGI IMG/M metagenome (GOLD analysis project Ga0334901, IMG submission 207216) | Sludge microbial communities from methane-producing bioreactor in Wageningen University, Netherlands - Granular Sludge_15_08-R3 | ecosystem: Engineered > Bioreactor > Anaerobic >... | reverse complement strand
GTCCCCGTGGAAACCTTCGCCTTTGTTGTCTCGGAACCGGGAGCGATCGGCTCATGAGTCAGATCGGCCTCCTTCTGATGACCGGGGTCGATGCAGATAGTTAGCGAGAAACCAAGAGCGGTAAACAACATTAAAACTATTAGAAGTACTATTCTGTTCTTTGAATGCATGGAACCACTCCTAATTATTGGTCAATTAAGATTATAACTTCTTTACGAATCGACAAGGTTAAACCTCAAGACTTGTGGTTACATTTTCTCCCTTTTGAAGAGCCTAAACCACCTTTCTTCGAACGGCATCAGAGAATCTCACATTGCGTTTTACAGAATCTTCATATAAACCCAGTCGCTTCGTAGAGATACCCTTCTTGCATCTACTTGTTGCACTTACGGAATGCAGTAGCTTAGAAGAGATACTTTAGTGCATCTAAAGACCGCTTCCGCTTCGCCATAGCCAGACTAGAAGATCAATCAAGAATGGCTGTAATGTATAAGTGATAACGTTTCCATTCTTGTTCACTTTGGCGCCTTTGTTATCTTTACAAATAATCCTTGCTTGCAGTTTGATCATTTGTTTGATCGAAAGGGGTTTTGCAATATAATCTACTTGAAACTAAATTGTGTTTTTCCCCGTATGCCGTGTCGCTTCATTGAGTTCTCACTTGTGTCCCTCTATCGGGATGGAGGGAAAGGGATGACGAAGCTTGATACTGGCTCTTTTACTACTCCTCTTTCACACTCTATTCTTCCAACTAACAACGAGCGAGTTTTGTTTTGAAACCTGCTTCTGAAATGAATTCCTTTCAGGTGCGGGAACAAGCTAAATGCGTCCTTCGAGTCCTCATAACGAAAGGACAATTGTTGGAAGGGAGATGGAAAAATGAAAAGAGTACTGTTCTTTGCTTTTATCTCAATTGTGTTAGTCGCAACTGCATTTGCCACGGAACCCGAATACTTCATTGTCGACTGCAACGGCAAGCCGGGAGGGACTATGTATGTAGCGTTGACAAGTGATCCCCACACTTTCAATCCGGTCGTTTCGGTTTCTACATCCAATATAAACGGCTGGCTATATTCATCCTTGCTCTTTCCGGATAAATTCTACATGCCAACGAGACCGTACCTGGCAAAGGAGTGGTGGTTTTCTGAAGACGGATTGACTCTTTACATGAAGATAAGGCAGGGACTGAAGTGGTCGGATGGAGAACCTTTCACTCTGGAAGATATTCGCTGGACCTTTGAAGAGCTGCTGCCCGAGGTCACAGGTACGGGAATTGGAGCGATCTTCGATGTCAACGGCCTTCCCCCGCGTGTGAATATTGTTGATAGTGAAACTATCTCCTTCACCTGGACGGCACCGAATGCTCTGGCACTGAGAGCTATCGGCTTTTCAGACATCTTCCCCAAGCACGCTCTCGACGAAAGGCTCAAGGCCGGTACTTTCGCGCAGGCATGGGGATTGGATGAGTGGGACAAACTGGTGACGTTGGGGCAGTACATAATAGAGAATTATATCACTGGAGAGCGGATTGTATTGAAGAGAAACCCCCACTTCTGGATGTATGACACGCAAGGGAATCAACTTCCTTATATCGAAAGGATCATCTACCAGATTGTCCCGGACAGGGCAGCGCTAGTGTTAAGGTTTGAAGCCGGTGAGACTGACGTCTTTTTTCCAAGTGCCGAGGAATATCCCAGGATTCTGTCGATGGCAGAAGAGGAGGGATGGCAGACAGGAGTGGGAACTGGAGGCCTGAGTAATCAATTCGTTTCCTTCAACTTCAATGCCGTCGACCCGGTGAAAAGAGAATGGTTCAGAAACGAGCATTTCAGAAAAGCAATTGCATATCTTTTGGACAGGCAGTCGATTATCGATACTCTCCTGAATAGCTTCGGTCTCCCTCTCTACGGCCCCATAACGCCTTTCAGCAGTTTCTACAATCCCGATGTCGAACAGTATGGACTCAAGTACTCAGTTACTAGAGCCCGTCTTGAATTGAAAAGAGGCGGCTTCGACTGGCGTTCGGATGGCACGTGCATAGACAACCATGGAAATAGACTCGAATTTGATCTAATAACAAACTTTAATAATGAACTGCGCGATCTTATTGGACTCAATCTTGTCTCTAATGCTCAGACACTTGGAATCAAAATCAATTACGCGACGCTTCAGTTCAATGCTGTTGTCGAAAGACTTCTTACCAACCGGTATGAGGCGGTTATAATCGGGCTGACTGGAAGTGTCGACCCCGGAATGGGATCAAATATATATAGAATCGACGGAAATCTCCACTTCTGGAACTACCCGCCCGGATATAGTGATGAAGACCACATTACCGAAGAGAACTACTGGCTGCCCGACTGGGAAGAGAGAATCGACGAAATCTTCAGACTCCAGATCACCGAGATAGACCCACAGAAGAGATACGACCTCTTTGCAGAATTCCAGATGATTATGGCAGAGAAACAGCCGCTTATTTTCACGATTGTTCAAGATTTGTCGATCTACGCTTTCAAAAACACATTCCATCCCGGACCGAGTGAAGAAGACCTCCCGTACTACGGCCCCCTCATGGAATTCTGGGGAGCGTGGAAGGAATGAGAACAAGAAGCCTCACAATCTCAATTCGCTTCACCTTTATTGTCATATTTCTCTTCGTCTCTTTTGGAAGCGTTCTAGCCTCCGAGCCGGATTACTTTATTGTCGACTGCAACGGCAAGCCGGGAGGAACACTGAGTATTGACGGAATTGATCCAAGATCTCTTAATCCCGCTTTCGGAAATGACGGCGCTTCTCTGAACATACTTAAGTTCATTGTAGAGCCTCTTCTGGATGAAAATGAATTTGGATTCCCGGAGCATCCGGCTCTTTGCGAGGATTGGTGGATTTCGGAAGACGGGTGTACATTGAGTTTTGTCATTCGTGAGGGCCTTCAATGGTCAGATGGACAACCCTTCACTGTTGAGGATGTGAGATGGACTTTTGAAGAGATATATCTAGTCGCGGAGATGACTCTGTTCGGCAACAGTGATTTTATGGGTTCTGCAGGCGATCTGCCCTTGGTAGAAGTGGAGGGCAACATTATCTCGTTCACATGGAGCGAGCCAAATGCCCTTGCACCAAGAACCATCGGCCTTACTCCGATTCTTCCGAAACACTGTCTCGAAAAGAATGTGACTGAAGGGACTTTCTCTTCCGCGTGGAGTATTGGAGAAACCGAGAAAGTTGTAGGTATGGGACCCTTCGTCATTGAGCGGTTTCACCTGGGAGATATGATAGTACTTGAGAAGAACCCGTATTACTGGAGATTTGATAGCTCAGGCATCAGATTGCCATATCTAGATAAGATCTTTGTCAAGGTCTCTACGAGCATGGAGCAAGCTCTTCTTCGTTTCGAGGCCGGCGAACTTGATGTCTATAATCCATCGGCTGAACAGTTCCCCCGGGTGCTATCAATGGCCGAGGAAAAGGGCTGGAGTGTTTTGGCCGGTCAAGCGAGGCCGCTGACTGAGTTTCTCATGTTCAACTTCAACTCTCCCGATCCTGTGAAGCGCGAGTGGTTCAGAAGTGAACACTTCAGAAAGGCGATAGCCTATTTGATGGATCGAGACTCGATTCTCAGCACGGTCTTTTCTGGCCTGGGCGCCTCTATTCACGGGCCATTATCTTCATCGAGCATCTATTACGATCCCCAGGTGGAGGAGATCAGTTACGACTTCTCGCCGACCCGGGCAATGGTTGAACTGAAGAGAGGCGGTTTCGACTGGAGAAGTGACGGAACCTGTATCGACGAGTATGGGAATCCAGTGAGTTTCCAGATACTAACCTGTCCCTGGAACAGCCAGTGGGTTGGAATCGTCACGATACTCTCAGATCAGCTTTCAAAGATTGGAATCAACGCAACTACTGCATTCATGGACTGGGACACATATGTTACCAAAGCGCATTCTGGAACATTCGACTCAATGACTATCGCAGAGAGAGGTGCTGAGCCAGGTCTCCTTACAATGGTCTACCATTCAAGAGGGGCGAGACATTACTGGAATTATCACCCCGATTACGATCCAAGCGATCACATAACCGAGGAGACGTATTATTATCCCGACTGGCAGAAGAGAATAGATGAGATCCTAGAAGCGCAAAGATCCGTTATTGAACTGGAAGAGAGATGCAAACTGTTCTCCGAATTCCAGTTGTTGATGGCCCAACATTTGCCGATCGTTTTTACGACTACACAACTTCTTCTCTATGCGTACGACAATAGCATCCATCATGGGCCATGGAAATATGGATCGATGTTCGAACTGCCCTGGAGACCATGGGATGTCTGGAGAGACTGAAGGGAGATGCTTAAGTGAAGCGCAGATCAACAGCTTCTATAGTTGTGCTTTTCTTCTCCTGTGTGTTTTCGAGCGCGCAAGATTATTATGTCGCAGAAGTCTCCGGGAAACCAAGATGGATTTGGTGAATAGATTCACTTCAGTCCGTTGAAGATACACTAGAGTCGAAAAGTGGGTGAGACAGATGTTCAGAATTGACTTTCAGCTGGATAATGACAGCACGGTTCCACTATATCTGCAGTTAATCGAAAGGCTGAGAAAGAAAATCCTATCGGGCGAGTATCCCGACGGCTCTAAACTGCCTTCCTTGAGAGAGATGGAACAGCTACTCGGCGTGAGCAAGAACGTCGTCTTGAAAGCTATGAACGAACTCTACATGGATGATCTTGTCTATAGAGAAGTCGGAAGCGGTACATATATTCGCGCCAAAAAAGAGAAGGGAGCAGATTCTGGCCCCATCGACTGGTGCAAGCACCTTGACACCTGGTATAGACACGCACATCAGTTCAAGAAGAGATCGCCGACAAGCGAAATAGCAACTCAAGGTCTGCAAGTTATCTTCCACAACACCTCGCCCGATGAGGAGCTGATCCCCGGCCAGCTTTTGAAGGCGCTTACTCAAAGAGCCATGAAGAGCCCGCTGTTCAACGAAACTATCAGCTATGTAGAACACCCAAAAGGACTTCGAGAACTGCGAAAGGCGATCTGTATGAGGCTTGGTTGCAACGAGAAGAACATGAAGCCGGAAAATGTTATCGTGAGCGGCAGAAACGTTGAATCCGAATACCTTATCTTCAAAGCCTTTACCAGACAGGGAGAAACCGTTGTCGTGGAAAACCCCACTAATATGAACGTGCTGGGAATTCTGAAGACCCTTCATCTCAATGTCATTCCGGTAAGGAGCAGCCTTGAGGGAATAGATCTGGAAGAGCTCGAAGACGTTCTTAAAAAGAACGCCGTCAAACTCATCTACATACAATCGACAGCCGGTGAACCAATGGGCTTCAATATGCCCGATAAGAAGAAACGGGATCTTGTGAAACTCGCTGCAAACTACAAAGTTCCGATCATAGACGATCTGACCGGTGGCTCCGAGTTTCAGTATACGGGCAAGACACCTTTTCCAATTCGCTACTATGAGGAAGATAACGTTGTTTTCGAGATACATGATATTGTCAAAACCTTTGGAGCGGGCGTCACTACAGGCTGGATAGTCGGCCCGGAAAAAGCGCTCGACGTATTGTGGAGCTCAATGAGAGTCATAGAAAGAGATGTCGCCGGATTGCTTCAGTTGGTGACAAACGAGATACTCAACTCCGAGTTCTACGATCATCATCTTTCCTTCGTCCAGGAAGAGCTTGCAAAAAGGCGCGAATTGTTAATCCATGCCTGTAACAGATATCTGCCGTCATACGCCAAAGCCAACATCTGTGATTCAGGCACAAGCTGGTGGGTAGAACTTCCTAAGGGCTTTGATGTGCGCGATATAAGAAGGAATCTCAATAGAAAGAACATCGAGATTGCGCCGGGAAACTGGTTCTTCAATGACCAAAGAGGATACAACTTCTTTAGACTGGGACTCTATGTGAAGGAGGAGTACATAGAACCGGCTCTGATAGAGATAGGAAAGACAATAGAGAGATACAGAAAGCACGAGTTCGGCTCTGTGACAAAGTTTGAATACGTAAGCTGGTGACGATCATTCGAAACTACTCCAGAACGGAAGTTGACTCACTCACAGAGAAGAGCCCGACTTTACTCGATGCACAGGGCATAAATCGAGAATTCTTAGGAGAGAGCCGCTCACGCGTGAAGTCTCGAATTCGCACGTGCTTCTTGGAAGGAGCGTGATAGCCTGTGAAAAGGTTCATGATAACTTCGGAGAGCGAGCTCCCCAAAGAACCGTCTGATACGGCCTTTGTAATTCTCGATGTTACCGATCCGCACAAGATATCCTTCGTAGATCGGATCAAGACTCTGGGGACGACCATTTCTTTCGCCTCACATAACGGGCTTCTCTTCTGCAGTGAAACTGGAAGCCTCGAAATCTTCAATGTTTCGAGTCTTCCAAAAATCTCCAGAGTATCCATCTTTGAGGGAAACCATCCCGGCAATACAACACTGTATGAAGCTTCGGAAAGACGCCTGTACCTTTCAAGCTATCAGCAGGGAATAAGCGTAATTGATGTCAAGAACCCGATTTCTCCGACTCTGCTCGGCTCATGTGATTGTGATATTTCGGTCGAACCCACCGCCACTTATGGACCGTATGGGATTTCTCAAATAGAGAAGAAGGACCACTATATTTATGGGGTAGCTATGGACTACTCGATGACAAAGGAGCGAGAGGCTCTCTATGTTTACGACGTTAGCGATGCCCGAAATATCAGGAAGGCTGCCAGATTGAGCACAACCCCCGTTAGGGGCCATGGAATGGCTATAGATGGTAATCATCTATTTGCTGTTGGCGCTTTTGGAGTTCTCTCAATAGACATAGCTTCACCTGAGGAACCCTTGACAATCGGAGAACTGCCGCTTGAAGGAAGATTCGCTGTTTTCGCACGGCACTATAGGAATCGACTCCTAATCTCGGGAAGAATACTTGAATTCACCGAAGAAGAGAGTTCTGCAAAAGGCGACAGCAAATTGTCTTCATTGCCGGTCCTTTCGAGCGACAGGACGCAGAATGGATTCTTTCAGGTAATCGACACCTCAAACCCGGTCCATCCTCGTCTCGTTAGCGAAACGTTGATCAGCACAGGTGAGGTCTACGGGTTTTTAGTTGACAAAGGATTTGCATATCTTGCCTGCTCAAGGGGAGTTGCTGTACTGGATATCCGCGGTATTGACAGACCGTCGGCTATCTCTCTATTCGCCGACCTGGATCCGACTAAGGAGTACATTGGAGTAGAGATCATACAGGTGGGTTGATCGATTTAATGGTGATTGACGATGAAGAGATTTGTGATTTCAGGAGAGACAGACTTTCCAAGATGCTTTGAGAAGCCGAAGATGATCGTTATCGATGCTACCGATCCCACAAAGCCCTTTTTGGCTGCTGAAATGGAGAGAAACAGCACCGCTGTGTCATTTGCGGTATTTGATAGTTCTCTTTTTTGCAGCGCTAAGGGAGCGCTTGAGATTTATGAACTTTCGGCTCTTCCGATGCTGGAGACAGTGTCTGTTCTGGAAGGGACGGTCGGTGGATGCACCTTGATTTTTGACAGGTCCGGAAAGCACATTTTCCTTTCAGCCTGGGATAAGGGATTTGATGTCGTCGACTTCTCCGACCCGACAAAGCCTCTTCATATAAGCAGTTGTGGGTGTGAGTATCACAGTGATTATGACGAGTGGAGTGATCGCAGCGGTGTCAAACCTTACGGTATAACTCAAATGGAGAAGCACGGAAATTTCTTGATCGCCGTAGCCATGGATTACAATATTCACAAGCACAGAGAAGCCCTGTATGTATATGATGTTCACAAACCGGAAAGGCCCGAAATCTTTGCCAGAATCAGTACTGCTCCTATTCGCACTCATGCCATGGCGGTCAGTGGAGATTATGCCTATGCTGGCGGTTACGAGAAGATATTATCAATCAACATAAATCATCCTGAAGAACCGGAAATCGTTGGAGAAATTGAATTGAAAGGTGTTTGCGCAAATTACTTCTTTTCAAGAGAAGACCGCCTGTATGTTTCCGGAAGGCTCTTATCATCACCAGACGGAGATTGCTTTATCGGAGTTATCGACGTATCCAATCCAGTTCATCCAAAGCTCATTGGTGGGACAGTTTTGCCTACTGCGGCAGGCTATGAAATAACCTTGCGGGAAGATATCGCATATATCGCCTGTGCCGGAGGGCTGGGGATTGTCAGCTTCAGAAATCCCGAACGCCCAGAATTGTTATCGGTGTTTCCGATAACCAGACCGGGGGTAGAATTCTGGGGAATCGAGGTGTTTCATCTGTGAGATATATGTTAACCGGCGATTTATCAACTGACTGGAACAGAGATCCTTATCTCGTGATCGCAGATGTTTCAGATCCGCTGAATATTTCGTTCGTGAAGAGATTCAAGCTGGTCGGAGACTGAGGGACATTTCTATGTGATTCGGGAAGACTTTATTGCCTTGAAAGAGAGTTCTTCGAAGTCTTCGACATCGCAGATATCGAGAAAATAAAACTGCTGAAGAGAATGGAAGGATACAATGGAGGACACATTCTTTTAGATAGAATGAAAGAGCTGCTCTACCTCTCTAATTGGAGGCGTGAAATAGCAATCCTGGATGTCTCAAACAGGGATAATCCAACAACATTGGGAAGCGCCGACTGTGAATACGTTGACCCTCATCCTGTTGGAAATGATGGTCCTTATGGCATGTCGAAGGGTTTTTGCCTTAGAGGTTATCATCTGTTTGAAGTCACCATGGATTACGTCACGTCGAGGAACCTGGGAGCTTTGTACGTGTACGATGTTTCAGATCCTTCGAATCCAAAGAAAGTCACGAAAATCCCGACTCCGGATTTCAGGGCGCACGGGATGGATTCGAAAGGCAACTATGTCTTCGTTGTCGGTGCACATGGGGTTCTGTCATTCGACATCTCTATGCCGAACGATCCTCTAATTGTTGGAGAGCTGAAAATCGGCAATCACTTTTTCGCAGACGCGAAGTTAGATGATGATTTCCTCTTTGCCGTTGGCGTAATTCACGGCTCAGTCGAACACACTGGAATTCTTGATGTAATAGATATCTCAAACCCTCTGCATTCTCGAAGAATTGGAGGGATTGTCCTGCCTCTCAGTTTCGGATACAGCATAGCGATAGACGATGAGATAACCTAGATCACCTGCTACTCAGGTGTTGCGATAGTAGATATCGGCAGACCGGAATCGCCGAGATTGCTCATCGCTCGAAACGCTCCGGAGGGCAAATGGAACTTCGGAATACACTTTTTTTGATATCTAGTTCGCTCAATCAACCGTAAGTATCTCCAGTCCGGAAGCAATTCTGAAATTGCTGGAAGGTCGGAATAGATGGGTGATATCTGGATTATCGGGATCACTAACATCTATAACCCGCATGCCGAAACTCGATACGAGGATAAGTCTCTCCCCGATCTTCCTCATTGAGACGTCCGTATAATCCGATAGAAAGTTAATCGCAAGAAGCGTCTTCCCCATAAACTTTGGTTTATCTGATACTTTCAGATCGGCGATGTTCAGAAAGGCCGTTGTCGACCTAAGAGCCCATTCATGCTCAACAAGATAAGCGAAGTCTCCATCGACAATCGCTGCAACTCCCCTGGTTTTCTCTCTTTCCAGAAGTATTGAGTCTTCGTTTTTTTCAGTACCATTTACGTCCCTTATCATCAAGTTGTTGAATCCGGAGATGTACAATTTCTCGCCCTTTGTCGCAAGAACTCTTCCCTTGCAGGGGGCAATGCTCACTCTTTCTATTATCTGTGGATTCTCTGGCGAAGTGACATCGTAAATCAGCAGGCATTCACGGTGAGACGAAGTGCTCAAGTCGTTAACAAGCAACAGCAGATTGTTATCACGCAAGGCGATATCCGACATGACCAGATCTTCTGAAAGGTTTCCCGGGTAGATGTAACTGAGCAACTTCGGATGTTTCAGATTCTCAATACCTATAATCCCAACTCCGTGCATTTCGTTTAGAACAAATATAAGGTTTCTATTGATATCGGGTGTCATCTTCTTGCCACCATATCCCTCGAAATGACAGAGAAGAATTATTTCCGGCAACTCAGCTACATTGTAGATATCGACTTCAGAATTCCCTGAACAGACCAGATAACTCCCAGTTCCGAATAAGTCTCTGTAAAAGCCTTGACAGGGTGTCCTGCTAACTAATGCCGGTGTCTGATCGGGCGTGATATCGACCACCATGAAGGCGCAGTCTTCTCTCTCATCAGGATCAGAATCCATGGATATTGCGAGGTTTTTCATGATCTCTTCCGCCTCTCATTCATCTCAAGCAGAAAAATCTATGACCTCAATAGCGTCATAGACCATTTCTGCTCCCGAGGGCCCGCAAAGACCTCTAACGGCAGGTTTCCCGGGGTCAGAGATTTCAACGGCTGAAATGATATTGTCGCTTACAACATAGACAACATCATCTACCAATGCCAGGTTCCAGCTGATTCGCCCGATTGTCGATGTTTCTCCAATCTTCCTCAAATGAAGGGGGTTAGTGATGTCAAGAATCGACAGTACCCCGGCAGAGCCTTCCGGAGCGTAGTCCGACCCTGCATTGTAAAGCAGGTTTCCCCGGACAACCGAGTTGCAGCACATTCTCGCCTTTTGTTCATGTCTGTTGATGAGAACGGGATCGAGCGGCTCTGAGATGTCGAAAACAAGTATGCTTTCAAAACCCGAGGCATAAGCAATATCTCCTTGAGCAACCATTCCGTGGCTTCTCCAGGGAGCGGTGCTGATCATTACCTTCTGCTGAGGGTTTGATGGATCTGCTATATCGTAAACAATGAAGACCTCTCTGTGTTTGTCGTCCGTATAGTCGCAGGTAACGCAGAAAGCGTATCTTCCTCGCACCACAATTCCTGCAACTCCATAGGGTCCGTACGGACTGTCGTCGTCAGGCAAGACCTGGTAGTTACACGGCGCCCTACCGATAGCAAAGGGATTATACGGATCATGAATGTCAACGATAGTGATTCCTCTCTTCCAGGAAGTCAAATAAGCGTAATCGCCTTCAGAAGAAAGCTCCATATCGATTCCGCCATACAGGTCGATATGTGAGATCTCTTTCACAGAACTCAGGTCGGAGACATCGTATATTGAGAAACCCTTGGACATCGAGCAGTAGATCAACCCGTCTCTGTATGCCAAGGATACAACTAAGCTATGAGTCTCCATAACGAAAAGCGAAGACAGTCGAAAAGGATCGGTCGCATCTATGAAGTTTAGACGAAATCTGGTTCCCTTAGGGAAATTGCTTTCGGTAACAACAAGAACTCTTTTCATCACCGGACCACCTCTTCTCAGATCGGTCCTTATCCAACATTATTATACTAATCAAGGATCTACATCATATATCCACAAACAGTCTCTCGCACAGCATCAACCAAAAAAAACTGGCCCGCTATGCGGGCCTATTGTAAACCTCTAGTTGGAAAGGGGAAAATAGATTCTTCTTTCAACGCTTTGCGGATCTTACAGGAGCAAGTAACTTGCGAAGTAGGTCATAATCTCGTCTGCCATGATTTTCCGATCAGCGGTTAGAACAGCGGCTTTCTCAACACCCCAGTAGTCTTCGAAATAGATGACGATCTTGTCACAAGTCTTGAGCTTACAGCCGTTGGTAATTGCACATTCGCATACCTGCTTCCATATTGCGTTGAGTCCTGCCTCACTGCAAACGTTGAAACCATTGCTGTTGATGTCCAGTTCGAAATCACCGTTTGCAGTGTGGAGATAAGCCGAAGTTATTACCTTGACACCGTCCATGTCAAACCGTGCGAATGCTGTCGCAGAGAAGATAACCGCCATTAGGACAAACGCTAATACCACTTTCTTCATGCCAAACACCTCCTTTAATCGAGTCGAACAACTAACCGCATCGCAATTGCACTTTGCCCTTCAAATCTCCACGTTACTGATCTAAACCGCGAACAACATCAAATTCATCTCGACTGGCACAAGATTTCTTCACAATGTTATTTCTTAAACTGCTGCTTCTACAAGTCGACTTGTCTGTTCTTTCTATCTACATAGGGAATGCAAAGATCAGATCTCCTTTACCGAATTCAGAACCCGGTTGCTCATTTCTTCGTTTCACGTCTTGCTCACAATGTTATCGACTTCTTTTGAATGACCGTTATTCCTATCTGATTAGAGTATAAGGTCGTTTTTCGTAATCAAAGGGTACATTTACTCAAAAGTTCATGGGAACACTAAGATTTTTTTAAGAGACGCGTTGTGATCAAAACCTTTTGTTCATGGACGGGATAGATGACGATAATCCCAGGCCGCATGATTTTCTCAGCTTCTTTCTCTCAGGAGACAGAAAATCTCGCACTGGTTGGAGAAGTAGAAGTACTCCTTGAATCGATTTGTTTGCGGACCTGGTTTACCTAGTTTCTCTGAAAACGTTATCAATGAACACCTAATGATTCGTTCATAGTCATCCTACAAAGCACTTGGACTATGCGCAGAGCCTTCAAACTAAGTCTGCTCAATTCCTGCTTGGCTTGATTTCAGGAGGTTTGAATGTTACCTCGCACAAGACTGTCTCGCCAAAACAGTGGCATGAGATCAATGCAATGCGCCCTTCCAGCATCCGCTCCTCTTGATTTGGAAGCCTTTATATCTGCCCTTTCATGAAGAAGAAAGATACGAAGTCATTTCGAAGCTATTTGAACAATATCCACTCACAAAAAAACTGGCCCGCTATGCGGGCCGATCCTCTAGTTAGAAGGGAAAAGGGTTTTGTACTCTTTTTATCGAGACTTGTATCACAGTGAAAGATAAGTGGGAACGCCGTTCAAAAACTCTTGAGCAAATCTGTCTTTATCCGCGGCGACAACTGCCGCGCTTTCCAGACCGGTTTCGTCTTTGAAGAAGACTATTACCTTATCGAAGGGGCAGAGAACGCAGCCGTACTTTTCTGCTCCCAGACAAACCTCCTTCCACAGAACTTCAATTCCTATTCTGCTGAAGAGATTCAGGCAGATTTCCGAGATGTCCATTTTGTAATCGCCCCCGGCTGTGTGGACGTACACTTGAGTTATTGTCACAGTTCCATCGAGATCGTATCTAGCAATTGCCAGTGATGCAATAATCGTTATCAGCAAAAAGATCATTATGAAAGTCCTTCTCATTCTTTTGCACCTCCTTCGGAAAAGAATTCATTGTCTCATCGAATCATTACCAACACACTTTTCCAAGACTATTGAGAGTCATCTTCATGAGACTTGATAATCAGGCTTCAATAGTAGTTCCATAGTCATGCGCGAAATCCCACTCATTTGCGGCCAGTACCGCCACCTTCTCCACACCTTTTTCGATGTAGAAGACAATTATCCTGTCACTTGTTGAAAGCGAAAGGCCTCTCTCGATTGCCGTCCTACATACTTCTTGCCAGAGCAAACATCTCGATGCACAACTGCAGAAATCACTACAGTTTTCATTAGCCGCGACCATGACGTCACCGTTCAAAGAATGAATGTAGATCTCGGTAATCTGTGAAGCGTGATACCTGTTCAGGGGAGCATTCTCCACCAGCATCAACGGACCCGCTCCACCTTCGAAAAGAGTCCTTGTTTCCATGCTCGCTAAAACACTGACCGAGAAAAACACTACGAAGCTTACTAGAAGAATCATTACCCTTTTCATACCAAACACCTCCCGTAATCGTGTCGATACTTAAACCTATGGTTTAAGAGACCCGTTCTCTTTCGTTAAACACTTCATCACGATAGTCAATTACCTCTATTCCTTCGGCTATTCTGTCAACTTCACAAGGTGAGCAGAGATTCAACAAGACAGGCTTTTCGGGATTGGAAACCTCAACTATTGCAATACCACACTGACAGGCAAGATAGGCTAAACTGCCTACCACCTTAACGTTCGTTGCTGCTCTTGCCGGAATGAGAAGCTCGCTTACACACTTCAAATGCAGAGGATTGGATATGTCGAAGATTCTTAATCCAGCGAGTCTTCTGTTGGGCTCATAAACAATCTCAGGTACATAGAGAAAATCGCCTGAAAGCCATGGATTCATGCCAAAACGGTCCGGAGTCTCGATCAAGGAAATCACCGCAGGTTCCTCCGGCCTGGAGATATCAATTACCATCGTGCTTCTCAGGCCGACAATGACAGCGTAGTTCCTTTTCAACACAATGCCGTGGCCACGACATGGAAAAGTATTTACTCTAGCGATCCATTTTGGGTTGCCCGGTTTCGAGATGTCAAAAACGTATAGAGCCTCTCTGTTCTGGAGCATATCGTAGTCCATAATCGAAGCAAATAGCAGCTTGTCCCTTATCGTAAGACCAGATACTCCGTAAGGATTGATCTCCCCTGTATTCTTTTCATCGCCATTGCATCCCATTCTTCCGATTATCTTCGGTTCAAAGGAATTGCTCACGTCGATGACTAAAACACCGTTCTTCCAGTCCGCAATAAACACGCGGCTCTTTTTCTCCGATATCAATATCTGGCAGCCGCCGTTTGTCTTCAGTCTTGAAATCAACTTCGGCAAAAAAGGATCAGATATGTCAAAGATCAAGAAACTGCCCGGAATACTGCAATAGAGCGTGCCGTTACTACTTGCGAAACTTCCACAATGATCTGGTAGTCTGTTTCTGCTGATCACAACAGGATCAAAGGGATTGCTAACGTCTATCATCGCGAACCCACAATCGCTTTTCGTAGGAAAATGTGAATCTGCTGTAACGACTACTCTTTTCATTGAACCCACCTCACTATGGAATGGGACGGCAAACTTACTAATTGAAGGGGGAGGGAGTTTCCGCCCCCCCTCTTCCCGGGTCTGGGCCCTTTTATGATCAAACTGGACCACTTGCGAATGACCGTTTCTCTCTTTCCGATAAGAGTATAGGGTCGATTTTCCACTTCAAAGGGTACATTTGCGCCAAAGTTCATGGGAACACTTGTCTTTCATCAAAAGAGAACACGAATTCTATAACCATTTCTTAGAGCACACATCTGCAGTTCAAAGAAGACAATCGGATATAGCCGATAGAAACTGGCAGAGTTCAAAACGAGAGAACCCCGAAGAAAACGTGGTCGAGGGTAAAGGCATGGGTTGAAAAGAGCAAAAGATCAGTTCCAAGATGCAAGTTCCATGTTGCAAGCATTAGAACCGCTGCATGCTAAAAACTTAGAACTCGCTGATCGATGGGAAAAACGCTTTGCACTGCTGAAAAGCGTTCATGGTCCTTCGTCCAAAATCATGAACCCGTCCTTCGTGAAGAACGGTTCTTCGTTCCTACGCTACGCGTCCAGGTTCTTGGTTCTTCGTCTAGGATTCCGTCATTCTCGTGTATTGTCACAAGAGAGAAAGCAGAGAGTATAGAATGAGGGTAGAGGGAGTAGCCAGTCGCCATTCCAAAATGATTCAGAATCCTGCTCCTAAAAATCGCAGTACGCTTAGGAGCAAGGACCGGCTGATCACTGATGAAAACAAAGCTGTCCGTCAACGGTCCGCCGTCCACCGAAATCGCTAAAATTAGACGCAAGGCGCCGAAAGAACATCGGCGGACGCAAGGCTGGCTTCGCCAGGTCGCAATGCCCGGAGAAGCATCCGGGGACGCAAGGCTGCCTTCGGCAGGAGGCGTTCTGAAAGCCAGTCACCTTCGGTGGCCAGTCAGGCTTCGCCTGGCCAGTCTCGCCTTCGACGAGGCCAGTTCCGATTCGCGGCCTAGGAACCGCTGAACGCTTAGGAACGAAGACCCGCTGAGCGCTGTTCAAAACAACGTTGTCCGTCAACGGTCCACCGTCCACCGAAATCGCTAAAATTAGACGCAAGGCGCCGAAAGAACATCGGCGGACGCAAGGCTGGCTTCGCCAGGTCGCAATGCCCGGAGAAGCATCCGGGGACGCAAGGCTGCCTTCGGCAGGAGGCGATTTTGAAGACTGTCTGTTCGCACAGACCAGTTTCGGCTTTGCGAGACCAATAAGAAGCATCGAGAAAGAGCATTATCGAGACGTTCGCTACGCTCACGAGAAGACGAGAAGCGAAAATGGGACTGACCGGCTCAGTAAGAACCGCTTTTTTAGCTCTTGTTCTTATAACTCACAACTCGCAACTTGTCACTTGCAACTGTTTCAAAGAACGAGATCCTGGCCAGTAGCATGCCAGGATGACCCAAAGCAAGAAAAGACTGTCGCGGCGAAGGCGTACGGTTATGAGTCTCACCAATGAGCCTCTCTAGATCCACTCTATTTGTCATCCCGTAGCGCCTGCCCCAAAATGGTCCTGTTTGGGGGGCCTGCACGGGATCTCTCCTTTTGCTCCGCACGAGTTAATTCGGGTGCTCGCCACTGTATTCAGTGACCGGGCTCAGCTGAAAGCTGAGACTGGCATCACGAAGTGGTACTAACGAAGGCGAAGCCTTCACTGACGGAGGAAGATTCTCAGCCAATGTGACTGGCCCGTGTCAGAAAACTGGCTCTTTTTATTTCCTGGCGCGTAAGCAGCGCCATCACTTCCAGACCGAGCCAGCAATGCGTTCATTTCAATCCGGCATCTTCCCATCCTCGCTTTGTAGGTTATAATTATCAAGGAGGTGAGAGCTATGGCAAGCACTTACAGAAAAGAGATGCTGGAGTCAGAGATAATGAAGGTTCTCACAGTAGCTCTATCATCTTACACAGGCCACAACGACTCGCTTGGAATGACTTCCATTGTTAGGGTAGAACTCAGCAAGGACAAGAGATTCGCAACGATATTCGTCAGCTTGATGGGTCCTGACGATAGAAAGAAGAAACTCGTTGAGAAGCTGAATGAAGACAAGGGGATCTTCAGAACGGCTATTGCAAAGAATATCAGGCTATTCAAAGCTCCCGAAATACGCTTCAAGGAAGATATTGGAATTGAGGCAAGCCTCAGGGTAGCACAGTTGCTTGAACAGATCGAAAAGGAGAAAAAAGAGCCGAATAATGAGTGACGGAATAATACTCGTTGACAAGCCCGTTGGTGTAACCTCTCACGATGTTGTCAACCTTCTTCGCAAGAAATTGAATACAAAGAAGATCGGTCATGCGGGAACACTTGATCCTTTTGCAAGCGGACTTCTG
>Ga0334901_1002222_pt1 | contig 17152 bp, 14 predicted proteins | sample GraSluR3_MG_3_FD_207216 | JGI IMG/M metagenome (GOLD analysis project Ga0334901, IMG submission 207216) | Sludge microbial communities from methane-producing bioreactor in Wageningen University, Netherlands - Granular Sludge_15_08-R3 | ecosystem: Engineered > Bioreactor > Anaerobic >... | reverse complement strand
TATGACCCCAATTTTTTTTTAATTAAAAAAAATTCTGATTCAAAAAGAGAATATAAACTTGTTAAACAATATAATAAGCCATACCATGAATTCCTATGAAACCATCATTGCCATTATTTTAATGATTATCCTGGGTTACTTATGTCGTAGATTCGAGTTTTTAAAGGCAGAAGATACTCAGACTCTCAACAAGATAGTAGTGTACATAGCTATCCCGTCTTTAATATTTCTGTCCATGTACAATGCTGATTTGTCTAATATAAAAACTTTCGGCACCATCACATTAACCTGCATTACTGTGGGCCTTATATCTGGAATTTTTGCCTATATCTTCACCCGCCTCAGAAATTACCCGTCTAAAACCAGGTGGGGGGTTGTAGCAGCATCCACCCTTTTCAACTCAGGATTTTTAGGGTATCCGGTTGTTTTGGGTGTTTTTGGGGCTGCAGGGCTAGTAAGGGCTGTGTTTTATGATGTGGGTTCCACCCTACTTTTCATATCATTTGGAGTATTCTTTTTAATCCTTTATGGTGGAAGTTATCAGGATATAATTAAAAGATCAGTTTTATTTCCCCCTCTACTGGCAGTTATCAGTGGAATTACTGCCAACCTATTACATATCCCCCTGGGATCTGTCATACCCAACACCCTTGGCTATCTGAGTGGTGCTGCCATACCCATGATAATGTTGTCTTTAGGCCTTTCACTGGAATTTAAGGGTATTAAAGAATATTTTGGTGTTGCTTCCTTTGTTTCAGCGCTTAAATTAGTTATCTCACCGGTGATTGCCATGGTGGTTGTGGGTTTAGTGGGACTATCTGGACTGGACCGGACAGTAGCCATAGTGGAGGCAGGCATGCCCTCTGCCATGTTCAGTCTGGTGTTGGCCATAACCTACGATCTAAATATTAAAGCAACAGCAGCCTGCATATTCCTCAGCACATCCCTTAGCATGATATCCATCACTGTTTTAATTTTAATAATTTAAAAAAGAGTCAGGGGGATTTAATTTTAATAATAAAAAAACCATTTAGGGGGTTTAAGCTTAATAATATAAAAAAGAGCCATGTGCAAAGCCATGAAGGGTGAAACCCCTAGTAGTATTTTAATTTTAATTATAAAGAATATCTAAGGGAGTTTTGTACAGATTTACTTCTCAGGTTGGGTATATTTGGTCATGGCAATCAAAATCAGAGCTATCCCCATGGCCACTGCACCTACCAGAAAGGCATTGTGCAGTCCCTGAGAAACCAGAACTGGTGATAATTTATCACTGGTACTGGGCCCTACCGTATTATAAACAACCATAGCTGCTACTGTACCTAGAATTCCAGTTCCAAACCCATTACCCAGCATATTGGAGGTGTTAACCAGGCCTGATGCTATTCCCCTGTATTTGGAAGGACTTTCTGAGAGAATAAATTTGGTGTTAGGTGGGTTGAAAGCGGCCACTGAGGCTCCTAAAATCAGAAGACCAATGGCTATGTAAAGAAAACTGCTTGAAGGGTTGAAGGTGGATAAAACCACACATCCAATTACTCCAATCACTGCTCCCATAAGGGTAACCCGGTTAGGGGCTATTTTATCAGAAATAGTACCAGCCAGTGGTCCTACTATGAAAATGGCAATGGGCATCAGAGTCAACATCAGACCAGAATGACTGGTACTCATACCTTTAACCACTTCAAAATAGAATGGCAGGAGAACCACTGCCCCGGCAAAGGGCATGTTGGAAAGGATGTTGGCACTGCTGGCCAGGGCAATCTCCCTCATCTTTAAGTAATTAAGGTTTATAAGAGGTTCTCCGGCTCTGGATTCCTGTAAAACGAAAAGAACCCAGAAAATAATTGAACAGATAAAACTTCCCAGGATAATGGCAGAAGTCCACCCATAATCCAATCCTTTGTTAAGGGCAAAAATAAGCGTACTCTGGGCAATGAAAAACATGGTCACCCCAACAAGATCCAGAGACCCGGGATGTTTTCGAGTCTCATGGAGAGTAGCATGACCAAGAATTATGCCAATAATGCCTATAGGGATGTTTATAAAGAATATCCAGTGGAAATTAATGTATTCAGTGATAAAACCACCTAATAGGGGACCTAAAGCCAGTCCAAGTGACCCGATGGTGGTTACAATTCCCAGATTTCTACCCCTTTTATTTTCAGGAAGGTATTCTAAGACCATGGCAGCAGTTATGGCGGAGAACATGGCTGCACCGAAAGCCTGCACCAGCCTGAAAAGTATGAGTTCATGGAACTGGGTGGAAATACCACTTAAACTGGATCCTACAATGAAAATAACAAATCCAGTGAGAAAAACTTTCTTAAAACCTTTCTGCTGGGCTAATTTTCCGAAAACAATTAAAAAACTACCTAAAACAATGATGTATATTAAAATAGTCCATAAGATATCATTGGTGGTGACACCAAAATATTTGGCCATGGTGGGCAGAGAAACATTTACAATGGATATGTCCAGGAAAGACATGAAATTGGCCAGTGAAATTACAAGAAGAGTCAGTTTTTGATTATCTCGCAAGCTTTCAAGCATTTATCTCAACCCCTCATAAACCATGTCATTTTCGATTAAGGTGCAGTGTTTTCAATAATTGGCACTAAATCCCTTGACTAATCAATCAAGAATAATTTTCATCCGATTGAATCAACAGTGTATTATTTTTATTCTTTTAACACACTTTTTCATTATTTATTTATCTTTTAAGGTTAATATGATTTAGAGGTTCACATGAAATTGGAAGAAATAATTAAAGAGTTGGAATCACTTTCCAGCCCGGAAGATGTGGAGGGAATGGCCCGGTTCGGAATCAACCCCCAAAAGACTTTCGCAGTTAGAATACCTGAATTAAGGCGAATAGCCAAAAGTGCGGGTAAAGATCACAAACTGGCGACTGAACTATGGGAAGCGGGTTACAGGGAAACCAGGATCCTGGCCTGTATGATCGAGGACCCTGATCTGGTAACTTCCAAACAGATGGATAGATGGGCTGTTGAATTTGATTTCTGGGAGATATGTGACCAGTGCTGTATGAAACTTTTCCGTAGGACACCATTTGCCTATCAAAAAATATTTGAATGGAGCATGCGGGATGAAGAGTTTGTTAAACGAGCAGCGTTCACTTTAATAGCAGTTCTGGCAGTTCATGATAAAAAAGCCCCTAATGAAAAATTCGAACAATTCTTCCCCCTGATAATCAGAGAATCAACAGATAATCGTAACTATGTTAAAAAAGCGGTAAATTGGGCTTTAAGACATATTGGAAAAAGGAACATTAATCTTAACCAAAAAGCCATTGAAATCGCTGAAGATATCCACAAAATTGATTCTAAAAGTGCTAAATGGATTGCTAAAGATGCTCTTCGGGAGTTAAAAAGTGATAAAGTCCAGAAACGATTGGGAAACAATATAAGGAAAAATAAATAATAAGGGAAAAATATTATCCTAATTTTTATTCACTGGGTCATTCACAATGCAGAAAATAATTACACCCAAGGTTAAGGCAAATAAAATTATTTTATACACAATATCACCTTCCATAAATTTTAAATTCATAAAAAATTATTTTTAAGGATTTTGAAATTCTAAAAAAATGATGTATAATCCTAAAAAAATAAAAAAAGGGTTATAAAAAGAAAAATAAATCCATCACTTAAGTTTATTCATCCTTTACTTAACATCTTATTTTTCTCTTTAACAGTCAGATCTTCCACAACTTCATTGGGAAGTCCGGTTTTAAGGATTTTACCACCCCTCATAAGGGAGGCTCGATCACAAACATCCAGGACAAAGTCCATGTCATGAGAAATTATGAGAAAAGTCTGATTAAGCTCTTCACGTGCTTTTTTAATGGAATCTGTGACCTGTACTCTGGTTATGGGGTCCATGGTACCTGTGGGTTCATCCAGAATAATAATTTTAGGTTCCCTAATGAGTACCTGGGCCAGGGCCACCCGGTGGCGTTCCCCTCCACTTAACTCATCATGATATTTGTATAGGATGTTTTCAGCATAATTTTCACTGAATCCAACTGCATTCAGCACATATAATGCTTTGATCTTGGCAAATTCTGCAGGTAATTCTAAACTAATGGATTCTGTAAGGTTTCCCAGAACATTACGGTGAGGGTAGAGACTGTATTCTTGGTGGAGAATTCCCAGGTAAGGTTTAACCCGTCCACGTCCGAATGGTCCTTTTTCAGTCATATCGATCCAGTTATCCCCTAATTTAACCATTATCTGGCCACTGCTGGGATCAGTGAGTCCATATAACATTCGGGATAAGGTGGTTTTACCAGCTCCAGATAAGCCCACCACTCCGTATATTTCTCCTTCATCTACAGTGAGGTCAATACCATCCACGGCTTTAACTACTCCTCGGTCAAGGGAATAATAATGTTTTTTAACATCGGTTATTTCAATGATGGGTCCACCAGTTTCGAATTCTGCACTCCGTTTGGTCTGGGGTACATGTTCCATGAAACTTTCAACCACGGTTTCTGGGTCTCCTTCCATGACCACTTCCCCATTATCCAGCCAGATCACATGATCAGAGAGATCTCTCATCACCTCTGGCCAGTGGGAATTGATTATCATGCTGAGTCCCTTGGCCTTAACACCTTCAATAAGTGCTTGATGTATCAGTTCTGCGGTAGTAGGATCCAGAGTACCGGTGGGTTCATCTGCCAGGAATACCATGGGCTCCTTGGCCAATTGACGGGCCAGAACTACTCTCTGTTTCTCCCCACCACTAAGATCACGGGCGATGTGAGTGATACGATGGGTCATCTGGGCCAGTTCAAGAAGATCAATGGCCCGGTATGTGCTTTCTTCTTCATCATACCCTTCAATTGATTTTAAAACATTATCAATTACAGTGTCATCTTCATACAGTGCAAAGGTTCTCTGTAACATTATGGAGATACGGCGCCGGATAGCTGCAAAGAGGTGTCGGTCAGTATTCCAGAAATCCACTTCCCTTTTTTCAAATTGACCTCCGCATTTGCATTTCTTGTTTTCCATGGATGGTGGTTCAACAGTGAGACATTCCGGGCATACTGAGATGTGGTAAATGATCTGACCTTCATCTGGCTTGTAATCCTTCATTCCTCGGAGCATGTTCATAAGAACAGATTTTCCCGAACCACTTTTACCGAGAATTCCCAGTATTTTTCCTTCTTCCACATTGATATTCAAGTTTTTTAGGACTTCAACGTCATTGAATGTTTTTGAGATGTTTTTTATTTCTATGAAAGACATTCAACCACCAAATTTCTTATTTTTTTTATTGATAGGATTAAAACGATATCTAAACCATTTTTTTTATTCATCAGGATTTTTTTATTCAACAATACTATGACCTTCCTTAGGGTTGGATGATACCTTCCTTAGAGTGGGATGATACCTTCCTTAGAGTGGGATGATACCTTCCTTAGAGTGGGATGATACCTTCCTTAGAGTTAGGTAATGTAATCCCCTGGTTTTCAACCTTTAATCATCCCCACAGAGGGGTGTTTCACATTTAGGGCATTTAGTATTGCTACAAGGCACTGCTAATTCTTTTGGAGATTCATAACCACAATTGGGGCACCGGCATACTGTTGGAGGTCCTGCTCCAACTCCTCTACCTCCATAAGATCTTCTCTGCAGTAAAAACTCCTCAGATTCTGATGAGTATTCTTCTTCCACTTGGATGATGTTGGAAGATGCACAGTCTGGACATTTCTCATATTCTTTATGTGGGTGTTGCCATTCGAATCCACAATCCTTACATTCATAGGTGATCAGATGGCCTCTTCCCACAATTACTAAGGGATTCCCATTAATCAGGGCATCAGCTATTTTTTTCCGGGCAGAATTTAAGATACGATGAAAGGTGGGCTGTGAAACCCCCATTATCTCTGCAGATCTCTTCTGCTGGATGTCATGATAGTCTCTTAGTCTAATTGCTTCAAATTCATCTATTAAAATTTCGATAGAGTCCAGATTATCTATATCATCTCTTTCTGGTTTGAAGCATCGAATTTGAGGTTCTTGTGAAATTCTCCTGAATCTTCGTGGCCTTGCCATGTTCTGAATATATATTCAATAACATAATATATACTTTTGTAACATCAAAATTCATCCGCCATTAATAACATTCCGAAGGAAAAACACATAATCTAAGAATTCATATAAAAAAGGAATTATTAATTAGTAATTATGAATACAGTAATTTATAAGTATTGTTTTAGGTTTATTAGCATGATATAGGGGGTAATTTATCTAAATGATAATTATCAGACTATTGTGAAACGGCATAATCTATATAACTAATTTTCTACTAGAGTAATAAAGTTGAAGAAATATCATGGGATTATTGGAGGTGTGAGGTGTTGGCAAATATTTTGATAGTTGAAGATGAAACTGTAGAGGCCATGAATCTGAAAACAAGCCTCCAATTAATGGGTTATAATGTTTTGGCTATTGCATCACGTGGAGATGAGGCTGTAGAGAAAGCAAAGAAATTGAAACCTGATCTCATTTTGATGGATGTTATCCTAAAAGGTGATATGGATGGTATTGAAGCTGCTGAAATTGTTAAAAAACTTAAAATACCAGTTATATACATTACAGCTCTTCCTGATGATGCCACCGTCAATCGAGCCCTGCTCAGTGAGCCCTATGGTTATCTCATCAAACCCTTTGATGATCGTAAATTAAAAGTTTCCATAGAAGTAGCTCTTTACAAAAATCAGATGGAAAAAAAGGTTAAAAAGAGTAATAAAAGTTTTTATAAGGTTATTTTTGAAAACACTGGAACATCAACAGTGATCATTGAAGAAGACATGACACTTTCCCTGGTAAATACGGAATTTTCCCAGTTAACAGGTTATTCGAAAAAGGAAATAGAGGGTAAGCTGAATTGGACAGAATTCTTTGCTAGTGATGACCTTCCTATGATGAAGGAATTCCACGCCCTTCGTCGGATAAATCCAGATGATGCTCCTCGAAACTATGAAGCACGGCTTATTACTCGAAATAATGATATTAGAACTGTTTACCTGACTGTGGCACTGCTTCCCGGGACTAAAAAGAGCATGGCGTCAATTGTTGATTTAACTGAACTTCAAAGATCTAAAAAAGAAATTGAAAAGTCCAAAAAAAAGTTTAAAACTATTTTTGAAAACGCAGCCGAGGCCATGATATTATTCGATCGTTATGGAACCATACTTGAAGCAAATGACAAAATTGAGGAAATTTCAGGTTTTAGAAAGGAAGAACTTATTGGTCATAAATTCATGAAACTCCTTCCTAAGGTGAAAATAGAGTATTTAAAGGCTTTAAAAGCATTCAAAGATATCATCAGCGGAAATGAATTAAAACAGGTAGAATGGACTATTAAAAACAAAGCAGGGAAAGAAATAGTTTTCATGGCACACCCTTCGGTTTTGAGAACTGAAAATAGAATAGATGGTCTGGTAATGATTATAGAAGATGTCACTGACCGTAAAAGGGTGGAAAATACTCTTAGAACCTCTTTGGAGGAGAAAGAGGTTTTATTGCGTGAAATTCATCACCGGGTGAAAAACAATTTGCAGATAATATCCAGTCTTCTCAGTCTGCAATGCATTCAACTGGATGATACTGAAACTGTAGATGTCCTTAGGGAGTGTCAGGGAAGAGTGAGGACCATGGCCATGATCCATGAAAACCTGTACCAATCCAAGGATATTAACCATATAAACTTTGGAAACTTCGTAAAAAAACTGTTATCTGATATTTTCTATTCCTACCGGGTTGATCCTAGATCCATAAAATTAACCACCAACGTAGAAAATGTGGATATAGGTATTGAAACAGCCATGCCCTGTGGCCTTATCATCAATGAACTGGCAACCAACAGCATTAAACACGCATTTCCCAATGGTACAGGCAATATCAGTGTTGAATTAACATCCAGTGGGTTGAATAATGATTCATTTATTTTAATTTTTGATGATGATGGAATAGGACTACCAGAAAATTTAACTCCAGAAAATACTAAAAAACTTGGTTTAATGGTGGTTAACACCTTATCAAATCAATTAAATGCTGAAATGGAAATTGATAGGAGTAATGGCACCAGGTTCATCTTCAACTTCAGTGAATTACCATACATGATGCGATTATAGGTTTTAGTCCTTAAAGTTTTCTTTCAGATATATTTCTACCTCGTCAGGAGTCTTGGCACTGAAAGGGTATTTTTTATGTACCTCTATTATGTAGGGAATGGTATCTTCCACCAATTCCCGGTTTTTCCAGGTTTTAAGAGCAGCAGTCACCTTCTCCAGACACCCCTCTTTATAACTTATCTGTCCCAGGACATGGATTAACATTTTTCTCACCTGAGAATTCTCTTCATCCTGTAAAGTCGCAAGCAAAGGTAAAACATCCTCCGGATGGGTTCTACCTCTAAGTTCAATCCCATGCACCACTTTACGCCGCACTTCCGGGTCTTTATCATGTATGAAAATCTCTGCAAATTTTAGGGTGGGTTCTGGGTTCTTTTCACCCATAACCTTTAAAGCACTCATCACAGAATTCCTCACCTTATGATGAGAATCATGAAGGGCAATTTCCAGGTAGGGAAAAACCGCATCAGCATCTTTTTTTCCGATTTCACCACACAGATACACAGCAGTCTGTCTGACTTTTTCATCCTCATTTTCCAACAGATGTCCGGTAACCTGGAGTATTTCTTCTTTGAAAATTCCCTGTTCACCATAAATCCTACCTAAAATATTGGAAACATTCTTCCGAATGTAAATATCATCATCCGAGGAATAATGGAGGATTTTGGTGACTTTACCATCTTCCAGATCCTGAGTTATTTCTCCTCCCATTTTCAAAACCAATTGTTGTCTTTCCTCTTTACTCAGATCATAATATCCCATGTTCCAGCTCCGGGGGGATGTTTTAGTTCAACATAAACTAGGTTCACGAGGGGGTTCAAAAGCTTTGCCTCCCCACTCCTGAAGATGTTTTAGTTCAACATAAGCACACTGTAATTCAGATAGGATGCAATGGTTACCCAGATTATGTATGGTATAAATAAATATCCTGCGGGTTTGGAGATAACATAGAAGGCGATCATGTTGGCTAATATGGCTATCCAGAGCACGAAGATAATTATAAAACCGCCTAATATTGATTGAAGTCCGAAAAACACCAGGGACCATAGGATATTCAGCACCAGTTGCACGGCAAATATTAGGATGGCAAATCTAACATCTCGCCTGTTTAAACCCTGCCTCCACACCAGGAAAAGTGCTATTCCAATTAACACGTAAAGAATGGACCAGATGGGTCCGAACCAATCATTGGGTGGGGTCCAACTTGGTTTGGCCAGAGTAACATACCAGGTGGTAATCTGGGGAAGAGTGACTAAATTCCCCACAGAACCTGCCAGGAAAACTATAAACACCGAAGCAATCAATTTAGGAATTTCTCTTATACTAAAACCTTTCATATCTCACCAATCCTCCTTTTATCAGTATAAACATGTATTAATGGGAACGGGATGATGTTATTGTGAGTTTTTAAGGGCCACAATTTCCTGAACATCAACCAGTTTCCATACTGAAGAATGTTCATTCTTTATGAGTGATTCCAGGGGATCTTCAGGGGAGTGTCCCAGGGCAGCCAGTACCTGGGGTGAGAGATCCTTTTCCTGGATCATATTCACAAACATCTTCCGTACTGTAAGTTTCACACCCTCATCATCAACTTCATTTATTTTACCCTGCAGTGTCACGAAACAATAACTTGACATGTCATCTTCATAATTTTCGATCTCCACTGCAACCTGCGGGTCCTGTTGTAAAAGTTCCACTTTCTTACCATACTTGGTACTCAGGAAGTAAATAAATTTACCATCAAAAACATATAAAAATGGGGCAATATAGGGATAATCACCTTTAAAAGCGATTCTACTCACATACTGTTCATTGATGAACATATCATATTCATTTTTATTCATGGAAGGGATTTTAAGGATTTTCAAGAGTCATCACCACCATTAATTATGTAAGTTATAACTATTATTCTATTGTTTCTCCCAAATAAGCCATCAACCTTTCATTCAGGAACTATTCAATCATTCACCACAGGATAACCTGCTTTCTCCCAGGCAGTCATACTCCCCACCACACTGGTCAGATGGGTGTAACCATTATTTTTAAGAAAACTACAGGCAATGGTGGATTTATAACCTGAATCACAGTAAACAACCAGGGGAATATCATGGGGAATCTCCTTCATCTTAAGAGGTATTTCTCCCAGGTAGATATGATGAGCTCCTTCAATGTATCCTTTCTTCCAGTCATCTATTTTACGCACATCCAAAAGGAATAAATCACTATCATCCTGGTGTTTTTTCAAATCATGCACTGTCCACAGATTCAATTTATCAACATGCTCTGCATGAAGATACCAGCTGGGAAAACCATTAGCCAGGTAACCATGAATATTATCGAAACCCAATCGAGCCAGAGCCAGCTTCACTTCAAGAAGACCATGACTTTGGTCATCAACCAGGATTATAGGATCTTCATAATTTAAAAACCAACCTGCAAAGGCAGCAACACCCTCCTCCCAGATGTTGAGACTACCGGGTATATGACCACCTGCATAACTGGTGGGTTTACGCACATCCAGAACCTGAGCACCTCTCTGGGCCCAGTCTTTTAAGAACTTAACAGGCATGGGTCTTAGATGAGGAAGCATTCCCAGTGCAGGGACACCATTCTGATTGTAAAACTCCATCTTCTTAAAGTAAGGGGGTGTGTAAAGCTCTTCAGATATCTTAAAATCAACAAAATCGTCCTTAGAAGTAAACTGTAATTGGGGGTTTGTTTTCTTCTCATAACCAACAGTGGTGTAGTCCTGTTCCCTGATATCTGCCCCGCAAACTGAACCTGCTCCATGAGCAGGGCACAGTATCACCCCATCACCCAGAGGAAGTATCTTCTGAAAAATACTCTCATAGAGTAACCCTGCCATTTGTGGCCGTCGGTCTATCCCATAAAAATCAATACGCCCGGTTTCCCCAGCAAAGATCACATCCCCGGTGAATACCATCTGCACATCATCTGATGCACTTAAATCCCTAACAGCCAGGGATATGCTCTCCAAAGTGTGACCGGGAGTTTCCAGAACCTCCAATTCAACAGTTCCCATATGGAATATGTTTCCTTCACTTGTAGGAGTGCCATACTGAAAATTAAGGTTTTTTCCATGGAATATCTCTGCTCCAGTGGCTTCAGCCAGTTCCAAAGAGCCAATCACATAATCTTCATTACGATGGGTTTCAAAAATATAATTAATATCCAGTCCATTAGATTCTGCCAAGTCAAGGTAAACTTCTATATCCCGACGAGGATCCACCACTGCTGATTGACCACTACTTCCTATAAAATAGGAATGATGAGCAATTCCCTCTGCTTTTATCAGTTTAGTTATAATGATATAAACCCCCTTAATTACACCTTAAATAGTATTTATAGTGAGGGGATGGTTTTATTTTTTTCTGGAATATTACTTAACATCATAATATTGGTCGATATTATTAAATCTTACCAGAACAGAATAAGCAATATAGTTAAGTTTTTCAAGTTAATTTTTCCACAGGAGGAAGAACATGGAATACATCATCGAAACCCAGGATATAACCAAAAAATACGATGATTTCACAGCAGTTAATGGTGTGAACCTTAAAGTTCCTAAAAATAGTGTTTACGGAGTTTTAGGTCCTAACGGGGCGGGTAAAACCACCCTGATATCCATGTTGTGCACTATTCTACACCCTACCAGTGGCTCGGCTAAGGTAAATGGTTATGATGTTTCCCAAAACCCTAAACAGGTAAGAGAATCCATTGGTATTGTTTTTCAGTCCAGAGCCCTGGATGACATGCTCACTGGACGTGAACACCTGCAAATGCATGCCTCACTTTACGGGGTGCCTAAAGATGTGAGGGAAAAACGTATTGAAGAAATATTGGATCTGATTGCCCTGGGACAGAAGGCAGATGAATTTGTTAAAACCTACTCCGGGGGAATGAAACGTAGACTGGAAATAGGCAGGGGTTTGATACACCACCCCAAAGTTCTCTTCCTGGATGAACCCACATTGGGCTTGGATCCTCAGACCAGGGAAAGTATCTGGGAATATATTAAAGAACTGAACAAGCACCAGGATGTATCAGTACTGATGACCACCCATTACATGGAAGAGGCAGATAAACTCTGTGATGAGGTGGCTATAATCAACCAGGGCCAGATCATCACTGCAAACTCACCTAAAAATTTGAAAAGGGAACTTAAAGCAGACACCATCACCATGCAGGTGGATAAATTGGAAAAATTCACCCGGTTGGCGGAAAAATTGGACTTTGTAAAGGAGATCTTTGTCAAAGATTCTGAAATCAAACTAATGGTGGAGCGTGGTGAGAATCTGGTGGCGGAGTTGGTGAACTTTGCCAATCAAAATAACATCTTTGTTTACTCCATAGAACTGGAACATCCTAACCTGGAGGATGTTTTCCTCAAATACACGGGTAGAACCATTCAGGGGGAAAGATAAAATGGCTGAACTTGAAGGAATTTACACCATCTGGCTCAGGGAGAATAAAAGATTCCTCCGTTACAGATCCCGTATATTAACCTCAGTGGTAACACCCCTACTATGGCTTCTGATATTTGGCACAGGACTGGGTTCAGCAGTACGATTTGGTAACATTCCCGGTGGCTACCAGGCCTTCCTATTCCCGGGAATCATAGGCCAAACCATCCTATTCACCTCCATATTTTCCGGACTTTCAGTGATACAGGATAGGCAGTTCGGGTTCCTGAAGGAAATACTGGTGGCACCTATATCCCGTCCTTCCATTGTACTGGGAAAAGCCATTGGAATCAGTACCACAGCCATTCTTCAGGGTTTAGTGTTACTCATACTCTCCTTTGTGGTTAACGTACCCATGACCATTCCTGTGCTCATGGCATCCCTGGTGATCATCCTCATCATCTCTTTGGGCCTGTCTGGATTAGGACTCTTGATAGCTTCCTTCACAGATAGTATGGAAGGGTTTAACCTTATTATGAGCTTCATTGTAATGCCCATTTTCCTCTTGAGTGGTGCTTTATTCCCGGTTACAGGATTACCCTCCTGGTTACAGGTTGCAGTATATCTGGATCCTCTGACCTATGGTGTTGATGCCCTGAGGGGAATTATTCTCCAATCCTCAGCCATGCCCTTACACGTGGATTTAGCAGTGATCATTTTCTTTGCATCTGTTATGATCTTGATTTCAGCACTGGTATTCAGCAAAAAAGAGCAGAGTTTAATGTAGAAGATGAGTAATATAATTCTCAATTGTAATTTATTTAGGGATATTTCCAATTTTTATTCTTATTTTTTAATAAAACAAGTAAATTAATTAGAATATTATGATTATTAGTGGGATTTAATCGTGAATCAGAATATTTTTACTAGTTATTCTGTCGAAAGGTTTATATGCTTATTTGATCTATCAATCAAAAGGTTAAAATAGTTTATAAGGTACATAACCATCTATTATTCTTGATTAGTTAATCGAGCATTATTTTTAACCCTTAATTAATTAATAAAAGGTGGGAACAATGAAAACTGTTGCTGTTGGAAGATTTGGATTGGATTTCGCCTCTTTTTCTTGTGATATGATCTCATGTTATCTATACATGTTAACAATGAGATGATGATATTCATAGGAATGTGATGGAATGCAAACTATCCATAGACTAAGCAGAAGGGAACTTAAAACCATTTTGCACCATACTGGAAATACCTGTTTACTTCTGGCTGTTGCCATGTTAATCCCGCTTGTAATTGCTTTTATTTATAACGAACCTCGATATATCGTTCCATTTCTTTTATCTGCAGGTGTTAGTGCTGTTATTGGAATAATTCTTGCTAAAATGTTCACAGTTGAAATGAAAATGTCACTGAAAAGTGCAATGATATTCTCTACCATTATCTGGCTTATTGCCTGTGCATTAGGTGCTTTACCTTACTATCTTTCAGGAGAGTTATCTTATCTTAATTCTTATTTTGAGGCTATGTCTGGATTCACAACCACTGGTTTCAGCATGTATTCCAATCTCGATGCAGTGTCTTATACCATAGAGTTCTGGAGGGCTTTTACCCAGTGGATTGGGGGTCTTGGAATAATATTCCTTCTTTTAGCCCTTTTAAGATCAACTGGTGCTGATGTGATGCGTCTTTATCTTGCAGAGGGTCGGGAAGAAAGATTAGTTCCAAGCATTAAACATTCCACTCGAATTATTGTTTACATGTACCTATCATTTACTCTCATTGCCATAACCCTTTATATTATAGCTGGAATGCCCATTTTTGATTCTATTTTTCATGCATTTACCACTCTATCCACGGGAGGGTTTGGAATGCACAATACCAGCCTTCTATATTACAACAACATCTGGATAGAAATTGCTGCCATGATAATCATGATGATTGGAGCTACCAATTACGCCTTACACTACACGGTCCTTAGAGGGAACTGGAAAGAGTATTTTAAGGATATAGAGACCAAAGTGGCTTACACTCTAATTATAATTACCACAATCCTGGTGACTTTCATGCTCTACAACAACCAGGTACATGGAAATAATTTATTACTTAATTTGAGATACAGTCTATTTCAGATGGTTTCAGCCATCACCACCACTGGACTGCAAACTGCGTTCTACCCGGATATACTGAGTAAATGGATTGGGTTGGGCACATTCCTCCTAACTATAATTATGATCATTGGTGCAGGATCCCTTTCTACTGGTGGAGGTATCAAGTGGTTGAGATTGGGTATATTGCTTAAAGGAATATCCTGGCAAGTGACATCTTTTATATTACCGGGTAAGGCTGTTATGGCTAAAAAAATACATCATGTAACTGACCTGCAGATAACTGATGATGTTATAAGACTAACTGGGGCATTTCTGTCAACTTACCTTTTAGTGTACATAGTAAGTGTAGTTATAGTTCTGATTTATTATCCTGACATTTCCAGGGTGATATTTGAAGTAGCCTCTGCCCTGAGTAATGTAGGGCTTTCCAGTGGAATTATGACTCCTAACTCACCAGCCCTAGTAAAAATAGTGTTCATAATTGATTTCTGGATGGGTAGACTAGAAATCTGGCCAGTCATGCTCCTTATAGCCATTACAATAAATAATATCATAAGAAGATGAATTTTTTCAAGGATTAAAATTAAGGTTTAACTTTTAAATAAACCGTTTTCAAAAAAACACATTAAAATAAGATATATGGGAATAAAATGGGGGATAAGGGGGTGAAATAGTTTAATAAAACTATTCCTGATGGGTTTTTTTATTTAAAGGTTAAAAAAACTCCCTTAAATCCTTCTCATAAAATGGGATGTTTCTCACCAGATACCTAGTGAGGTTAATATCCCGGTATTTGAATTGTTTTGATATGCTTGTTTTACCGTCTCTAAGGGATCTTGGTTGGTTGTTTCATCCACTGTGGTGTTATTCTCAACTGTTGACTCTGACGGTTCTGTTTCGTCTTTTTCTCCCTCTTCTGGTATGTGGTAGCGGGTTAACCATAAACCTTCACTACTATGGATTTTACCACACTTACAGCAATATTCGAGGAAAATGAGTTTTTTATCTCAGTTTCTATCTCGGTCGCAGTAAGCGCAGTACCATAACCCTTCTGGGCTGGTATAATCCGCCCCATAGTAATCTCCAACTTCATAATGGAGACAGCCATAATGTCCGCAGCCTGGACAGTAATTTAGAAAAGTAGCCGTTCCGTAGGAGTAGTCACTCGTCCCACAACTGCATCTAGCGGTGGATTGGACGTACTCATCGGTGACTGTAATGTCGTATGCTCCGATACTGGTGGCCATACAGGGTGTGATACATGAGAGGATGGTAAGAACAAGGATTGCGTAGTGTTTATGTTTAATAAACATTCCTCCAATATATGTGTGGGGGTGTTTGTTCGTTTCTTATACGGCTACGCCTTGTTTTTGCCACTAACCCTTTATAGTCTGGGCTAGAGTATGTAAAAACATGAAAAATCACCTGTTATTTAGTAATTATTAATTTTCGTAAGTGTTACGTCTGAATTTTATTAATTCTATTAATTCCATTAATTTTTTAAAATATTCAATATTCAAAATAAATATTCAATATTCAAAAAGTATTCAATTATTCAATATTTCAGTATGCATTTCCAATATTTCATTATACATTTCCAATATTTTAATTATACATTTCCAATATTTCATTATGCATTATTTAATTGCGTATCATTCAATTGTGCATTATTAAAATTAGTCATGATCTTTATCTTACCTTCAATTTTTTATTACAATACAAATTATAAAAATAAGATTCCAGTCAAAACTAGCTTTCACATCTTTCAGATCATTATCATATTTAAAGGTTTTGGTATCTGTAAGTAGAGAGTATGATACATAAGACAATTACCAAAATCCGTTTTATCAATATATGTCTTGTAATGATATGATTTTTTTGGGAAACTTTCTTTCCTCTTCTACTTTATAAAATTTAAACTATTCTACTGTATAAAATTTTAAAAAAATCAATAAATTTATTCGCCTTGACTTATGATCTGCCAATCAAAATAAGATAAAAGAGATAGGGTACTAAAAAGAAAATCAGCTTTAAAACCAATAATCTCTGTTTTTTAAAAAAATAAAAAAGAAAAAGTTTTTTTCTTATTTTTTTAACCAGCCCCATATGTCCGATCTAAAGTAACCTATGCCTATCAAACTGATCAACACTATAACTCCTACTATTGCTACTATTGGAAGTCCGGTTTGTGAAGAACTTGATGAAGCATCTGATTTGGAAACTTCATAACTTTTTTCCTGTCCCTGATCACCAGGACTCATACCTTCCTCAGACTGCTGCTGACTTTCATCAGTTGATGGGTTGGAACTTGCGCTTTCAGTCTGTTTTCCAGAAACCTGCCCCATGGTTTGACTTGCACTAGCCTGTTCAGATGGAGTCTGAGAGTTCACTGGATTGGGAGCAAATGATGCATCCATTGTTCCAGAGTACATTTGAGA
>Ga0334901_1002219_pt1 | contig 17164 bp, 13 predicted proteins | sample GraSluR3_MG_3_FD_207216 | JGI IMG/M metagenome (GOLD analysis project Ga0334901, IMG submission 207216) | Sludge microbial communities from methane-producing bioreactor in Wageningen University, Netherlands - Granular Sludge_15_08-R3 | ecosystem: Engineered > Bioreactor > Anaerobic >... | reverse complement strand
TGTAAATATTAATCTCTAATTAAACTAATTGAATGCATAATCTAAAAATTTTCTTTAAAATATAAAATTGAAAAAAGGGATATTAAGAAAGATCAATAATATAATATAGTTATCCTATGTGAGGCTGTGAATTTGAACAAAAAAGTTGTAATACCAATAATTATCATAGTGGCAGTATTTCTACTTGGAGTGGGCATTGTCTTTTCTGGTGTGGCTGATGATATAATATTTGATCAGATACCCTACAATTATACAGGTTATACCACTCTTCCTGGTAATTCAGATGAAAGTGGATCAATATCTGGTTTTTATCATATATGGGGTAAGGGACGAGATTTTAATTTTACAATTAAATTACCGGGTGCTGAACACTATGATACAGATTCAATTGATGGTGAACTTATCTGTTATGATAAGAATGGATTAAGTGGACAGGGCCATTTGGATAAAATAGATATAACACTCAACACACTAACTTCACTAATTCAAGGAGATCTTAAAAAAGCAATGTTTGGCACAGTCTTTACTGGAAAATATAATATGACTTGTGCAGCATGGGCTGGAGGAGGAAACTTCTCTAATAATGGTACCAATTTTACTGGTACTTTTGTGGTTAATGGAGTTCTAACCTATTTTGGGGGAGATTTTGAAATGGTTCAAGAAGATGGAAGAATAGCTGTAATAACTGATTATATATATTATCCACAGGGGCAGCCCTCAAAGGCTAAAAATGTTAAAAAAACATATTATATATAAACTTTCAATAATTTTAGATTGATGTAAATTTGGGGATGGAATGATCCATAATAATGATAATGAATTTCAATTATGTCTTGAAGATGAGCTACTACTTTGTTGCAGCCGGACAAAAGTTGATGATCAAACCCGAAAAAAAATTAAATCATTAACTTGTTCTAGTCTGGACTGGGAACATATTATTGAAATGGCCACTCGTCATAGATTGATACCTCTTTTATATATAAATCTTAATTCTATATCTCCTGAAAATGTCCCTGAAGATGTTTTAGCAAATTTAAAAGAGGAATTTCATAACAATGCTCGAAAAAATCTGCTTTTAACCGGTGAACTTGTTAAAATAATGAATTTATTGAAAGAAAATGACATAAATGCAATACCTTATAAGGGCCCAGTATTAGCAAATTTAGTCTATGGAAATAGTGGTTATAGACAGTATGGTGATGTTGACATTTTAATTGATGGATCTGATGCATTAATTGTTAAAGAAATTATGATTTTGGCAGGATATGAATTATATCATCCCATAAGTATTGATGATTCGTATTACATTAAATTTGTAACTGAACATCAATTTATTAATAAGGATAACGGGGTTATTATAGAAATAAAGTGGAAATTTGAGGGTGACTTTTTTACATTCCCTACAAAACCCTTATTTTTGTTTGAAAATTTGGAAATAGTAGATATTGATGGACTGGAAATCAACAATTTTGATAAAATAAATCATATTATTATTCTGTGTATACATGCTGCTAAGCATGGGTGGATGCGCTTATCATGGATGGGTGATATTGCAGCGTTTTTAAACGGGAAAGATATTGATTGGTTTAATGTAATTAAAAAAAGTGAAAAATTGGGTGTTAAAAAAATATTATTGATAAACCTAAATTTGGCGAGAAAACTTCTTGGATTAGAAATTCCTAATTCGATATTAGTTTATATTGATTCAGATTCCTCTGTAAATGATATATCTCTTTGGGTTCTAAATAAAATATTTGTAGAGCAAAGGGAAAAATTAAATTTATTTGAAAATTTTTTCTTATATCTCAAAATGAGAGATAGTTTAATATATGGATTTAAAGATTGTATTAGTGGATTAACAAAGCCAGGTTATAAAGATTTTGAAAATATTTCTATGCCTGAAATATTTTTCCCATTATACAAAATATTTCGTCCATTTCTGTTACTTAAACGATATGGAAAAGATCAGGTAAATTAATAATATTTATTTAGTATGTATAGTACTATAACCATTTATATAAGGATATAATTATTGTAATAGTTACTATGATGGTTTTACATTTATTAATGATATAGGTGCTTTAGATGGGGGATAATATCAAACGGTTTAAAAGGATCACGGTAGTCATTCCTGCTTTGAATGAGGAGGGAATTGTAGGTAGAACAGTTCTATCCATACCAGTTGATAAGTTAAAAGAGAAGGGATTTGAAGTTGAAATCCTTGTTGTAGATAATGCGTCTACGGATAATACTGCTAAAGAGGCTAGAAATGCAGGAGCTACTGTAGTATATCAAAAAGAGAGAGGATATGGAAATGCATATCTAAAGGGCCTGGAGGAGGCTAAAGGTGATATAATTATAATGGGGGATGCGGATGGTACTTACCCATTAGAAGAATCTTATAAATTTATAAAACCCATTCTAGAAGATGATTGTGAATTTGTTATAGGATCTCGTTTTGATGGGCGGATGGAAGAGGGGGCTATGCCTGCATTACATAGATACATAGGAAATCCTCTACTTTCAAAAATGCTTAATATTCTTTTTAAATCTGATGTTAAGGACACACACTGTGGTATGAGGGCATTTACAAAAGAAGCGATTGATAAATTGGATCTTAAATCACCAGGAATGGAATTTGCCATTGAAATGGTTATTGAAGCTTCTGAAAAAGATTTAAAAATTTACCAGATACCTATTGATTATCGTGTAAGAGGTGGGGAGGCTAAATTGAGTTCTTTAAATGATGGATGGCGTCATATTAGTTATATGCTAAATAGGAAATTTTTAAATAAAAATAAATATTTTGAATATAGATCTAAATAATACCAATTTATATGTAAAATTTATTTTGTATACTGCAATAATGGAGTTCTACGATGAAAATATTATTGCTTCAAGAAACCGACTGGTTTGAAAAAGGACCATTACAGCAACATCATTTAATGGAAAGATTATCTTTAAAAGGGCATGAAATACGAGTTATTGACTATGAAATTGTTTGGAAAACACATGGTAAAAAAGAATTAAAATCTAAAAGGGAAGTATTTGAAAATGTTTCTAAAGTTTATGATGGTGCGAATATAACCGTTATCAGACCCCCCATTATAAAAATTCCAACTTTAGATTATATTTCATTATTAATTACGAGACAAAAAGAAATAGAAAGACAAATAAGTGAGTTTAAGCCGGATGTAATTGTTGGATTTCAAATTTTAACTCCATATTTAGGACTTAAAATTGCTAGGAGGAACAATATACCATTTATTTATTATTGGACTGATGTATATCACGCACAAATTCCATTTAAATTATACAGGCCTCTTGGTAAATTAATAGAAAAGAAAATTCTGAAAAGATCTAATGCAGTTGTTGTTATAAACGATGTATTAAAAGACTTTGTACTAGCTATGGGATCTGATCCAAATAAAACTTATGTTGAAAAGGCAGGTATGGATTTCAGTAGATTTAATTCTGAAATTAGTGGAAATAAAGTTAGAAAAAAATTTGGATTACAAAATAATGACATTGTTCTTTTATTTGTGGGATGGTTATACAACTTTTCTGGTCTGCAGGAAGTAGTAAAGGAAATAGCCAAGGTTAAAAATGATTATAAAAAAATTAAATTTATGGTGGTGGGTGAAGGTGATGCGTTTAATGAAATTCTAAATCTCGTAAAAGAAAATAAACTAGAAGATCATGTTATTTTAACTGGTAAACAACCTTTTGAGTCCGTACCTAATTTTATAGCTGCCTCTGATATTTGTTTATTACCTTCCCATAATAATGAAATAATGAAAGATATAGTACCAATTAAATTTTATGAATATATGGCTATGAAAAAGCCTGTGATATCAACCAAATTACCCGGAGTAATGAGGGAATTTGGGGAGGATAATGGTGTTTTATATGTGGCTAAACCAGAAAAAGTTTTTTATGAAGCACTTAAATTAATAAAAAATGATTTTATTCAGATTGAAGGTAAAAAAGCCTTTAATTTTGTTGAAAAAAATGATTGGGATGATATTGCCTGTGATTTTGAAAAAATAATGGGAGATTTGAAATGAATATATTATTTATAGATCCTCCTTTTAAAAGGTTCACCCGATTGAATAATCCCTATTTTCCTTTAGGATTAACTTATTTGGCTGCTGTTTGTAATAAAAATGGGCATAAAACATCTGTTTATGAAGTTGATGCAATAGAAAAATCTAAAACAATAGATGTTGATGCCAGCCATGAATATCAAAGGCTGGAATTATATAGAAAAGGGGTAAATGATTTATGTCATCCTATTTGGAAGGAAATTGTAGATACGATAATTGATCAAGATCCTGATGTGGTTGGCATTACCGTAATTACTACAAAAATAGCTTCTGCAATAAGAACTGCTGAATTAATTAAAAAGGAATTAAAGGATGTGCCAATTGTTTTTGGTGGTCCACATGCAACATTATTTCCAGAACAATGTTTAACTATTGACTCAGTGGATTATGTATTACGTGGAGAGTGTGAAAATGTAATTCTTCAATTTTTATCATTTGTTGAGGGAAATATTGAAATAAATGGAGTAAATAACCTTTCATACAGGGATAAAAATGGAAAATTATATCATAATTTAATGATAAATATGATTGAAAACTTGGATGAGATACCCTTTCCGGATAGAAACTCATTATTATTTAAAGAAAATTATTCTTCAGAAGATATGGGGGTTATAATGGCCACTCGGGGTTGTCCATATAATTGTACATATTGTGCTCATATATTCGGTCAAAAACTAAGAAAGAGATCTGTAGATAATGTTATCAAAGAAATAAAAGAAGTAAATAAAAGTTATGGAACAATTCAATTCTCTTTTAAAGATGATACGTTTACAATAAATAAAGAATGGATTACAGAACTTTGTCAAAGTATAATTGATGAAAGATTAAATATTGACTGGGATTGTACTACCAGAGCTAATTTACTTGAGGATGATTTGATTAAATTCATGAAAAATGCTGGTTGTAATGATATAAGATTAGGTATTGAAACAGGTAGTCAAAGAGTTTTAACTGAAACGAAAAAAGGTATTACTTTTAAAGATATAGATAAAGCTGCAGAATTACTTAATAAAAATAAGGTTCTTTGGACTGGTTATTTTATGTACGGATTACCAACAGAAACATTAAATGATATGTTAAGTACAGTCCAATTTATGGAAAAATTAAATCCTAATTATGCTGTTCTCGGACTTTACAATCCTTTTCCCAAGACAGAATTATTTGATAAAGGAGTTGAATTAGGTCTATTAAATAAAAATGTTAATATAAATCATTTTTTTAATACAAATCCTAAAGATTATTATTTTATAGACCCTGATAAAAGAATATTGGGTTTAGATAGGGAAAAGTTTTTAGAAGTTGAAAAAAGAATGCAGGGAATATTCAGTAAGCACAACAAGAAATTCAATAATCTTCTTATTAGAGCTATCAGTAGAAAGAATAGTTATCTTAAAAATCCAAAACTTTTAGGAAGAGATATTATAAAAGGCTTTAATTTGTTAAAATGATATCAAATTAAGTTGGTGTCAATGTGAAAAATTTATATGCATACCTATCAAAATTTGAAGATTTGAAAAATGAAGTACAAAAAAGTCTAGATTATATTAAATGGAAAGACTATATCAAAAAAGATTCAACGGTGTTTCTTAAACCAAATTTCACATACCCTTATTATAAAGAAGGTATAACCACTTCTCCGCAACTAATTAAGGTTTTGCTGGATATTTTTAAAGATAGGGCTGACAAAGTTTTTTTAGGTGAATCAGATGGAGGTAATTATTCTTTCACAGCCGATGAATCATTTAAAGGACATTTAATGCCTCAAATATGCAAAGAAAGTGGTGTTGAATTAATTAATTTATCTAAACAGGCTAGTGAAACAGTAATGGCATCCGTGAACGGAAAAAACGTAAAAGTGATTCTCCCCGAGATATTACTTCAAGATATAGACAGCTTCATATCAGTACCTGTTTTAAAAGTACATGCTATGACTAATGTCACTTTAAGTATAAAAAATCTGTGGGGATGTTATCCTGATACTAATAGATATCTATATCATCAAAATCTAGCAGAAAAACTTGTATTAATCACTAAGATGCTTTGTCCTAAAATGGCTATTGTCGACGGAACCTTTGCTTTAGATGGTCATGGCCCTATGTATGGAGAAGCTAAAAAAATAAATTTGGTTTTAGCTTCAAATAATCCCGTATTAATGGACTCTTTAGGGACACAATTAATGGGATTGCCCCTTGAAAAAGTGGAACATATATTACTCGCCGAAAAAGAAGGTTTAGGAACCACGAATTTGAATTCTGTTAATATAAATACTGACTGGAAAAACTACAAAATGAGATTTGAATTAAATAAGACATTGATTGATAAATTAAACACTCCTGTTTTTAAAAATGAATTCATAGCAAAAATTGCTTATAAATCACCCTTTTCACCTTTTATAAGTAATTTTGTCAAGTTCCTAAGAAATTCTAATGAACAGGAAATTGCAAATGATATGGAACGATATTATAAATGAATTAAAATTATTATTATGTTTTAATATAAATAACTATAATAGTAAAATATAGTTAAAATCAAGATATGGATTAAATCCATTCAATAGGGATTTTATGAGTGATTATAATAAGAAAATAAAAAATGAAAAAGAATGGTATAATCAGAAGAATAAATCTCGTTTAGTTACAAAAATCTTCAAAAATCCTGTTTTTTGGACAGATAAGCGTAATTCTTTTAATTATATCTTTCCTAAAATACAGATGTCTAAAATTTTGGAAAAAAAAATTTCTCAAAAGGTTGATAAACTTTTAATTGCTCCTTGTGGTATTGGGGCTGATTTAAAATATGTAGAAAAATATGCTAAAGAAATTTATGGTATAGATATATCCCCCATTGCTGTCAAACAAACACCTGCAAAAATGAAAACCAGAATAGGAGATATTCTTAATTCAGGATATCCTGAAGAAACATTTGACATAATCGTTTGCCCTCTTTTTTTTCATCATTTATTGAATTTTAGTTTTGAACCTTTTTTAATGGAATTTTATCGATTGCTAAAAAAAAATGGAATTTTGATAATATTAGAACCTTCAATTTTTTATCCTATGAATATTATTACACGCCCTATTAAACATCTATTCAAAAATCCATATGGTGAAGTTGAAGATGAAGGTCCTTTTAACCCTAAATTACTATTAAACAATTTAAGGTTAGTTGGTTTTAATAACATTGAATTAAATGCTGCTAGCTTTAGTCATTGTTCTTTTTACATTCCTCTCTCAAAAATAGTTAACATAATTACAAAACCTCTACTAAACAGTCCATTTAAATATTGTGGATGGTTGGTTTTGTTTTCTGCTGAGAAATGATTATCCAATATATAATCACTATAAACTAAGCTTAAAAATATATTTAGATAATAAATTAATTTTACAAATAATCACTGATTTTGAATACACAAACAGTTTAAGGCGTATGAACTCATTCAAGAAGAACAAAAAAACTTAATAATAACTCAATAATAGTATATAAAGATTATAAATTGGGAAATAGGAAATAATTCACATTTAAAAAAGAAAATGAAATTTTTCATATCTCAAAAATATTAAGATAAAAATATTAAGTGAATATATTAGTGGATAATAATTTTTAGAGGAATTAAATGATGAAAATGAAAATTTTACAAGTAATCCAGTTTTTTACACCTAATAAAGGAGGCTCTGTTGCTGTTCCTTATGCATTATCTAAAGAATTAACAAAAAGGGGTCATGAAGTTACAATAATTACTTCTGATTTTGAGTTTGATAAAGAATATGCAAGATCAATTGAAAAACATGGTGTAAATGTAATTCCATTTAAATGTATCATAAATATTGCCTCATTCTTGTATTCCCCTAAAATCAAAGAATGGTTAAAGGAAAACCTAGATTATTTTGATATTATTCACATGCATAATTATAGAACCTATCAAAATAATATTGTTTATTATTATGCAAAAAAATATGATACTCCTTACATAATACAAGCACATGGTAGCTTAATGGAATTTTATCGAAAACATACTTTAAAAAAATTTTATGATTTTTTTTGGGGAAAAAATATTTTAAATGATTCTTCAATTTGTATTTCTGTAAACAAAAAAGAATCAAAGCAGTACTTAAAAATGGGTATTCAAAAAGATAAAATAAGAGTATTATATAACGGAATTAATTTTTTGGAATATAAAAATTTACCACAAAGAGGACTATTCAAAAGAAAAATCAATTTATTAAAACATGAAAAAATTATTTTATTTTTAGGTAGAATTGATAAAATAAAGGGGCTTGATCTGCTTATTGATGCTTTTGCAATTTTAAAAAATACTTTGGATAACACTAAACTAATTATTGTAGGGCCCGATTCAGGTTTTTTACCTGCAATAAAGAAAAAAATTAAAAAATTAAATTTAGAAGAACATGTATTACTTTTAGGTCCATTGTACGACTCAGATAAAATAAGTATCATGGTGGATTCTGATGTATTTGTATTACCCTCAATTTATGAAACTTTCCCTTTAACTTTAATTGAAGCTTGTGCATGTGAAAAACCAGTTATAGTTTCGGTTAACTGTGATATTTCCCATATAGTTGAAAATAGATTTGGAATTGTATTTGAACATAACATAGATTCACTAAATAAAGCACTTACCTTAATATTATCTAATGAAAAGTTATCATTGAAATTTGGAAAAAACGGACGAGAATTTGCAAAAAGGCATTTTGATTGGAAAAGGATTGTAGATGATCTGGAAATGATTTATACTTCTCTTATTAGGTGTTAATATGGGGAAAAAAAATATTTTATATTTTGCTCCATGTGGGCTTGATGATGGTATAGGTGGTTCGGGAAGGTTAAAGAATATGATTAAAATTTTTGAAATATTAAACTTTGATATAAAGTTAATTTCATATCTTTCCCTAGAAAGATTTAATATTTCAAAAAAAGAAGAAAAAAATCTTAATTCCACAGTTATTTCTTTTCCTAACTGGTTACCATCATTATTAAAAATTTTTGCAATTCCACTAATTTTTGGAATTGGTTTATTAAATTCTAGAGGGAAAGATATAATATTTGCTCATGCACCACATGTAGCTTCTGGATTTCCAGGATTATTACTCTCTAAATTATTAAAAAAACCATTAATAGTTGATCATATGGATATTAAAGATCCTGCGACTCCTCAATTTGTTTATGATCTTATTCTTAGGCATGCTACAACTGTTTTTGTGATTAGTCATAATTTAGAGAAAGAAGTTATGACTAAATATTCAAATTCAGCCATTTATATGCCAATTTTTGTTGATACTGATTTTTTTAAAATGAATAATGATTACAGAAAAGAGATTAGAAATAAACTAAAAATTAGTTCAGAAGAAATAGTTATAGGATATTTAGGATCTTTTTGGTATGTTGAAGGTGTGCCTTATTTAATTGAATCATTTGATGAATTGAAAAAAATACATTCTTCTATAAAATTAATGATAGTAGGAGGGGGGAATGCAACACAATCTGATGATTTAAAACAAATCATACGAACCAAAGAGTGTTATGATGATATTATTTTAATATCTAGAAAACCATATGAATTAATGCCTAAATATTTATCAGCATGTGACATAGTATGTTCTCCTAAAATATATTGTAAAGAAAATATTGCCGCAAATCCTATAAAAATTTATGAATATATGTCAATGGGACTTATAACAGTTTCATCGTCTGTTGGAGAAGTGAAATCAGTTATTGAAAATAGAAAAAATGGTTTTTTAGTTGAACCGGAAAATCTTGATGATTTAAAGAAAGTTTTAGATGATATCATAATTAATATTCAATTGATAAATAAAATTGGATATAATGCTAGAAATTTGATAATTGAAAATTATAGTCAGAAAAAATTCGAAAGAAAAGTAAATTATTATATTAATTTAATTTCAACTGGTGATTAATATGGGAAAAGTTATTTTACAATGTGGAGGAGGCTGGCCAACAAATATAGGGAATGCATTTTTAGATTATGGAGTAAAATATTTGCTAAGAGAAGTTATGCCAGAACACTCCATAACTATTTGTAGTAATGCTGTAAATTGGATTTATTCTAATTATGGAAATAAAGATTTTTTTAATATTGCAAGAATTGCTGAGGTAGATTATTTTGTGTTTGCGGGTTCTATGTTGGCAATACAATGGTTTAAGGAACATTCAGACCTATTTAAATTTCTTTCAAAAACTCAATCTAAAATTTTAATGATAGGCGTTAGTGGTGAAACATATTCTGAAAAAGAAATTTATATGATAAAGAAATATTTAAAAAAATTAAATGTTAAATTATTCATTTCTAGAGATGAAGAATGCTTTAATCATTATTTTCACGATATTGAATTTACATATAATGGTATAGATTCTGCTTTCTTTTTGTCAGATGGTTTTAAACCATTAGCATTTAATACAGAAAATTATAATATTTTTTGTTTTGATAGTATGGAGGAACCTAATATCGAAGCTAGAGGAAAAATTTTAAGAACACATCATGCACCTTGGAAAGTTTTATCTAATCAACTTTTTTCTAAAAAAGACATACTCCTTTTTCTTGAAAGTATAAAAAATTCACAGAGAAATATTGTAAGAAAAACAGATTTAATCTCTGACCTACCTCAAGATTATTTAAATCTTTATGCAAATTGTAATGCAACTTATTCAGATAGAATACATGCTTGTGTAGCTGCATTAACTTTTGGTAAATATGCACAGTTGTATAATAAATCAAGCAGATCACATCTTTTTGATCGTTTGGAATTAAATGATATTAGAGATGAATTAGTTAAGCTTAATTCCAAAAAATTGCTTAAAGAAAAAGAAAATCAAAAAGATTACATTAAAGAAATCCTTACAAAATAACTACGATATAATGAAAAAAAATCATTTTCTGATATCAATATTACTAATTCAATTTTTAATTATTGAACTTACTCTATTTGATAGTTTCAATATTTATATTAAATTATTGTTAGGTGTAATTAGTTGTTTTTACTATTTATTCATACCCGGTTCATTAATTATCAGAATTTTAAACCTTAACAAATTAAATATAGTTGAAAGAATCTCTTTAAAAGTTGGAATTAGTATTGCTACGTTAATGATTATGGGTTTTATTTTAAATATTAGTTTAATACAAATTGGTATTGAAAATCCAATATCAAAATTAAACCTTTTAATTTCGTTTTCTTTGTTGATAATCTTTTTGTGTATTTTATGTTATTTAAAAGCGGATAAAAATTTTGAATCTTCAATAAAATTTTCTAAAATTATTGGAAATATGTTAATAAATTATAAAATTAATTTTGTTATTTTATTAATAATTATGAGCATTATTGGAACATTCATTCTAAATTATTATCATACTAATTATCTTTTAATACTATTAATTTTATTTATTTGTTTAATATACATTCTAATTGCTTTAGATAAAATTGAAAATCAATATTATCCTATAATTATTTTTTCTGTTTCTTTAGCTTTGTTATTCCATAATACGTTAATTTCTTCTAGTATTTGGGGAGGTGATATTCAATTTGAATATTCTTTGGCAAATTTGGTTTTACAATCAGGATTTTGGGACTACACGTTACCAAGCCATTATAATGGAATGTTAAGTGTTGTAATGTTAGCACCTATCCTTTCGATTATGGGGGATATAGATTTAAATTGGGTTTTTAAAATAATTTACCCATTTATTTTTGCTTTAGTTCCAGTTATACTTTATAATATATTTATTAAGCAAACAACTTCCAAAATTTCTGTCTTATCTTCCCTTTTTTTCGTATCATTGTCGTCATTCTTTTTCATTTTACCTCAGATTGGAAGACAAATGGTGGCAGAACTATTTTTTTCCCTTTTAATATTGTTAATAATATCTAAAAACCTTAATGGAAAAATAAAATCATTTTTTTTGATATACTTTGGTTTAGCATTAGTTATCTCTCATTATGCACTATCTTATTTATTTATTTTTTATTTAGTAATTATGGGATCAATAATATTTCTTGGTAAGAATTACATTAAAAGAACAGTACAATTCAATTGGAAACATAATACTTTCATTATTTTTTTCATAATACTTGCAATTAGTTGGTATATATATACATCTAGTTCTTTAAATTTTCAATCAATATTGAATTTAGTAAGTAAAATAAGTTCTTATTTTCTTTCAGATTTATTAAACCCCCAAAGTGTACAAGGATTAGATATTATCATGACTGGAGCTAAATCAAATGTTAGTAGCTTAACATTTTTGTTTTATTTATTTTCTCAGGTTTTTATTACAATTGGTATTATATCTCAACTATTCATTGTATTAGGAAAATTAAAAAGAATAAAGAACTTATTTAATTTCTCTAAGGAATATTTAATATTAGCATTCGCTAGTTATAGTATTTGTATTATTGCAATAATAGTTCCATTTTTTGCTCAGGCATTAGACACGGTACGTTTGTATCACATAGCACTATTTATATTATCTCCCTATTTTATAATAGGCATTATAATCTCAATGTATATCTTAAAACAGCTAATAAAAAGTAAAAGTAATTATAATATTATTCCAATTTCCTTTAAAATTTCTTCAATTTTTTTATGTATTTTCCTATTATTGAATTCGGGTGTTATTCATGAAATTTCGGGTGAAGATCATCCTTTTTCGCCAGTTTCAGTTTCGATTGATAATAGTACTGATTATCCTTTATTCAATAAAATGGAAACAATCGGTGTGGATTGGTTGAAAAAATATAGAACTTCAAAAATTGTTTATGCAGATAAATATAGATGGTTATTATTAAAACGTAAAGATTGGGATGTTGGAAACTTAATTACAAATGCTAATCAAACTTTCCCCAAAAGGTCTTACATATATCTGGGAACTTTAAATAAGAAAAATAATGAACTCCTTGTTTTTATTAGAGGATCAGGTTCTCCTAAATTAGTTTATTTGAGTTCTGATTCAATAATTGATAATAAAAATAAAATATTTGATGATGGCGGATCTGAGATTTTTATGTAGACCTAGCTTCTTTTTTCAATTTAATTAATAATATTATAGCTATAATACTATTTCCAATTAACCAGGAAACGCCTATCCCATTCAATCCTATAAGTCCAAAAATCAAATAGCTTCCACCAATCATGGCTAGTGATAAATAAAGATTGACAAAAATCACATTTATCATCTTCTTTTCTACTCTTTTAACAGTCATATAAATATGATTAATAGATAAAGGAATTGTGGCAACAGTGAGAAGATATAATAATCCGAGAGCATTCTCGGAATATTGAGTTCCAAATAATAATAAAATATAATTTCCAAAAATAAATATTAGTATAATTCCAGGAATAAGTAATACAAAAATTAGTTTAATTGCTTTAACTAAATTGCTTTTAAAATTTCCAATTTCATGTGAACCTTCTACTAATAATGAAGTTGAAACTGCACTTGATAAAAACGAAAGGGGAGCAGAAATAGACCAAGAAATATAAAAATATGCTGCAAGATCAGCCCCCCATAAATTTATGATTATTAATGGCATAACCATAACTTGTAGAGACATTAAAATATTTGAAATATAATTTCCAAATGAATAAACTAAGATTTCTTTGTCAATTGCTTTTATGGATAATTCAAAATGGTAATCTTTTAATATATTTTTTATGCGTAAAATTCCAATAAAATATGAAATAATTCCTGGAATAATCCATGAATATAATAATCCAACTAATCCAATAATTATCAATAACATAACTAATGGTATTTTAAGCAAGTTAAATAATAAACTTTGAAAGAAAGCTAATTTAGACTCTCTAAATGCAATAAAAATACTATTCTGAAGTGAAAATAGTGAAAATGTCAATGTTAAAGCGAAGAATGTTATCAGAAATAAGTAATTTTCTTTCAAAAAACTAAGGGATGTTGACCAAAATTCAATTAGGATAATACAAATAATAGTTATAATAATAGTTATTACTAAATTAAGATTAATAGAAGAATTAACTAAAGAATTTTTATGAATACTTTTTGGTAAAAATCTAATCAAACTATAATTTAGACCTAAACTCGAGAATACATATATTAATTGGACTAAAGATAAAATAGCAGTTGCCACTCCAACAGTTTCTACAGAATAATATCTAGCAGCTAAAAACCAAAATATAAAACCTAGTAAATAAACGGAACTTGAGTTAAAAACTATATAATATGAATTTTTTATTAAAGGTTCATTTAATATTTTCTTTAATTTTTCAATATTCATAAATAGACTCCATAACTACGGGTAAGAAATTAATACGTTAATATCTTTTAAATTATATGTATTTTAATTTAATTTTTATCTTAAAATTACCAGAATAATCAACAATAACTATTAAAAGGGATCTTTAAGATAGGAAGTGCTGTTAAAAGTACTAACTTTAGAAAGGGTCCTAAAAAAACCAAGATTGAATTTGTTATATTTTTAGTAGATTCCCAACGTTAGAGTTTATTTTACACAGATTTAAAATTCCTTAATATAATATTATATAATATCATATTTCTGCATTCTATACATCATTATTTAATCTTTTTTGATTATCTATTTTTTTATTATTTTCTTTTTGATTGTTGATATGGTTTAATTTTTCCTGATTTTTACATTTTCTATCGTTATAAATATAACAAAGAATTAAGAACCAACTAAATTCTAAAATAAATAATTTATGCTCATTCTTAAAAATAAAGATGGATTAAAAATTAATTCAAACTCCAAATCGTACCCAGTGTAATTTTAGCAACTTCTGCTCAGCCCATTTCTTACTCCAACCGTGCCAACCCCCCCACCTAATTTTATATTTTGATTTAATTTTAACTCGCTCTGCTGACGTCAGCTGTCATGTTTTCAGGTTGGATCGAGATAAAAGTAAAAAATAGGTTTGGGTAAAAAAGCCTGCAAGAACCTCAAAATTAAGGATAGTCAACTCTAACGGTAGACACTTTGATCGGAACGAAACCAGTATAGTCTCTATGGTAATCTAAAAAATATGGCAGGTAACAACGCTTACAATGTGGTGGTTCGGCTAATTCTATGATATAGAGGGAACATGGTAGGTAACAACACCATAGGGTACCGTGGTTCAAGAATGGTGGTTGTTGAGGAACTTCCTTCTATTACGTGAGTTGGGATCATCCAGATAAAATGATTGTCCGCTATGAATTGAAGATTGTAATTACTGAAATGATTTTTTAATCTCTTTAGAAATGTGACTTATTTATAGTTTAGTAAAAAATTTGATTAACTTAACTTTTTAGTTTTGTTTTTTTGGATTTGGATTTCAATAACTGTTTTTCCTCTTTTTGGGTTTTTTTTATTTATGTTTTTCCATGTTTTTTGGCTATTTCTTCCTTTTTTGAGGGATAACACTCGTTAATGGGTTTTTAGGAGGGTGATGAGTTGTGTTAAGTTGTAGCTGAAGCAGCTAAATATGTTTTTTCTGTGGGTTCGCAGGTTTTTGGTGACTTTTTAATGGCCGGAGTGAAATATGTTTTTGATCATGCCGAAAAAACGTTCTCAGGGTGTTCTTTTAGAAGTGATCCTTTCATTGCGCAATTTTTGTCGAATAATAATCTTTTTTCCGTAAAATTTCAATCCATGGTGGTGTAATATCCTTTGCAACGCACGCCAAAGTGTCCACAATCACAATAAACTATTTTGCTTGGTTTAATGAGGTCTATTTGGTTGTAATGTACATTTATATGGGTGGTTTTCATTGTTTGTATTAAATATGATTAATATTGGTATTAATGTATAATTTATAACCATAGTGTGATTTATTGCCTTTTTTAGCCCAGGAAGCGTCCTTGTTTCTTTGGGTTTTAACCTGTGGTCCTCGAGCTTATCAACAGTGGCGTGGCCGGGATCAGCAGTTATAAAAGTAGTATCTCGCATAACACTCTCTTTTATCTTCATATTTTTCTCATCTACTTGTTTTTGCAATTCATCCTAGATCCCTGCTTTTTACTGGTCTGCATGATTCGTTCTCTGAAATACCAGACTGAAAAATAGTTGGGTATTGTTTCTGGGGATTTTAGAAGCTTCATAAATGAAATTCTGTCTACAATTTGGAGTTCCAGTCGAGATCAGGTAATCAATGCAATGATGGAGAACTAGAAACTTAACCATCAATATTTCATCAATATTTGGTCTGCCACCACGTTCAGTTCGATTATCATAGATTTCAGCAATGATAGGCTTGAATTTCTCTTTATCAATCACTTAACTTCAATCAATTGTCACCTAATTATTCAACCCATTCATACGTCTTGTTCAATGCAAAGTGTGTTAACGATTTCATAACATTTTATTTGGAGTTTTTACACGGTTTGTGATTTAAATGGCGGGATGGGATCGGAAGTTGTCCAATATGATCATTATACGTCTGTAAGGTTTATAATTCTTATTTGTTTTAAAAATTTGGTTATATCTTCTTTCTTGGAGTGTTATTTGAAGTAATAGTGCTGTGACCTTTTATGACGTAAAAAGCAAAGGTATTAGCCTGTAGTCGTGTGGTGTTTTTTGTTATCACAGGTTTGGCGGCGAAGCATATCGTTGAGTATTGTCAGTGGTTTGAGGTGATAATTCATCAAAAAAACTTATTATACTTGGGGTTTTCCTGTTTCATACTTTGGATGATTCAAAGCTAAAGATATTAATTAGGGAATCCAATCAATAATTGTTAAAATTTTTATAAAGCTAAAATAATAAGTTTTTTAGTCTTTAGGCTACAGGTGATTAAATGGGATATTTAATTTGCAGTAAATGCAAGAGTTACTACAAACTGGGATCTGGGGAATCTGTAAAAGATTTTGTTGATAAATGCAGTTGCGGAGGTAAATTTAGATACGTTGAAAATCTGGATATCGTTGACCCCAGTTGGAAACCAGTAAATGTAAAGAAAAAACCCCCAAAAACGGAGATCCTAAAAAACAGGATACAATCACTTTTTTCAGTCCATTTAGATCTGAAAACTCGTCTGGTCACTTTTTGGAACAACCT
>Ga0334901_1002218_pt1 | contig 17166 bp, 13 predicted proteins | sample GraSluR3_MG_3_FD_207216 | JGI IMG/M metagenome (GOLD analysis project Ga0334901, IMG submission 207216) | Sludge microbial communities from methane-producing bioreactor in Wageningen University, Netherlands - Granular Sludge_15_08-R3 | ecosystem: Engineered > Bioreactor > Anaerobic >... | reverse complement strand
ACAGGCGGTTGTTTTACCAATCAGTGAAAAATACAATGAATATGCTGAAAAAGTTTCAGTTTTGCTAAATAATTCCGATATTCGCACCTTCGTTGACGACCGTAATGAGAAGATTGGTAGAAAGATACGCGACAACGAACTGAAAAGAATACCTTATTTGCTTATTGTTGGCGAGAAGGAGCAGGAATCGGAAACGGTAGCTGTTCGCCGCCAGGGAGAAGGAGATTTGGGCGTGAAACAAATCGGTGAATTTGCCGGTTTTGTTGAGGACGAAGTTAGAAGTCAATTATCCGGATTGTATAACTAACTAAATAATAGGAGGATTTAACTATAGCTATTAAAAGAAGAGGACCAGGTCAAAATCCCTACAGAAGAAGGGATACAGGGCCGCAGCACAGGATTAACAGGCACATTACATCGCCACAGGTACGACTGGTTGGCGAAAATATCGAAAACCAGGGAGTTTACCCCTTAAGAGATGCGTTGCGAATGGCCGACGAGATGGAATTGGATTTGGTGGAGATTTCGCCCAAAGCGGATCCCCCGGTTTGTAAGATTATCGACTACTCCAAATTTCTTTACCATCAGAAAAAGAAACAAAAGGAGATGAAAGCCAAAGCGGTGAAGGTAGTCGTAAAGGAAATCCGCTTCGGGCCGCAAACCGACGAACACGACTTCGAGTTTAAACTGAGGCACGCCGAAAAGTTCCTGAAAGACGGGGCAAAAGTGAAAGCCTACGTGTTTTTTAAAGGCCGGTCGATTTTGTTTAAGGAGCAGGGTGAAATATTACTGCTCAGGCTGGCTACAGAACTCGAGGATTTGGGCACCGTGGAGCAAATGCCCAAACTGGAAGGAAAGAGAATGATAATGATGATTTCACCTAAAAAGAAATAATACAGTTCTTTGATAACATTTTAACAAAGTAGGATTATGCCAAAAATGAAAACAAATTCCGGCGCCAAAAAACGTTTCAGGCTCACCGGAACAGGGAAAATTAAAAGGAAACATGCCTACAAAAGCCACATTTTGACGAAAAAAAGTACAAAACGTAAACGTAATCTCACGTATTGGACTACAATAGACAAGACCAATGAGAGCAACGTGAAGCAAATGCTGGCTATGAAGTAAAATCCTTTTAAAAAGTAAAAAAGAGTAATTAACCAGGTTATTGTGCTCTAAAGTTTTTCTTCAACAATTAGGAGGAAACGCCGGTAACCAAAAAAGTAAAAAGTATGCCAAGAAGTGTAAATCATGCAGCATCACGTGCCCGGAGGAAAAAAATTCTGAAGAAGACGAAAGGTTATTTCGGAGCGCGTAAAAATGTTTGGACCGTCGCTAAAAATACATGGGAAAAAGGGCAGCAGTATGCCTACCGCGACAGAAAAACCAAAAAACGCAATTTCCGTGCATTGTGGATTATGCGTATTAACGCCGCAGCCCGTTTGGAAGGGATGTCGTATTCGCAGTTTATGGGATTGCTAAAGAAAAACGATATTGAAATTAACAGGAAAGTGCTGGCCGATTTGGCCATGAACCAGCCTGAAGCGTTCAAAGCAATCGTTGAGAAAGTAAAATAACAGACTGTATTATTTTAGGTGAAATAGAAATAAGCCCGGGAGATTCTTCCGGGTTTTTTGTTTTAAACTCCTTTTAGCAACCCGCCATCTAAAACTAAACTTGCACCGGTTATGTATGATGCCGCATCGGAAAGTAAAAAAGCGCCGGCTTTCCCGAATTCTTCGATGGTTCCGTAGCGGCCCAACGGGATGGTGGATTCGTGTTGCTGTTTTATTTTTTCTGCCGGAACGCCCTGTTTTTCTGCCAGGTTTTTGTCCAGCGCTTTAACGCGGTCGGTATTTATGCGGCCGGGAATGAGATTGTTTACACGGATATTTTCGCCGGCTAATTCATTGGAAAGACTTTTCACCAGGCTGGCCACTCCCGATCGGAAAACGTTGGAAAGCAGCAACCCGTTAATGGGTTCCTTTACCGAAAGCGAAGTAATGGTTAAAACGGAACCTCCGCCACCGGATCGCATCTGGGGCAAAACGCCGCGAATCAACCGCACTGCGCTCATCAGCGTCAGGTTAAACGCAGCCTGCCAGTCATCATCGGTAAAATCGCCAAAATTTCCCGGCGGCGGGCCTCCGGCATTCACCACCAGTCCGTCGATGCGCTCAAAAGCATTTACCACCTCACTTACCCAGTTTTTGATTGAAGTCGCATCTGAAGCATCAAAAACCGAAGCATGAACTGTTGTGTTTGTTTCTGTCCTTAATTTTTCTGCTGCGGATTCTACTTCATTTTTTGTGCGGCTGGCCAAACAAACCGTTGCGCCGTTTTTTGCCAGTTCCTGTGCAATGCCAAATCCCAGCCCCTTGCTGGAAGCGGCCACCATAAATACTTTTCCTTCAACTTGTAAATCCATAATTTTTTAAATTTCAAATTACAAAAGACAAATCACAAATAAATTCCAAATATCAAAATTCAAAGCAAAATTTTCAAAAGTTTGAAATTTGTTTTTTGATTTTTGGTCATTGTTTGTGCTTTGTTATTTGAGTTTTGGTGCTTTTTTCAGTGCATACGTTGCAAACGATGCCAGCCAGTGTGCGCCTGCATATTCGCCCGAATCCATTTTTTTATAGCTGTAATTGAAATGCCGGATTCCCAAATCAATCATTTTTTTGTTTTCCAGGGAATTTCCCATTTCAAACAGGCACCATGCGCGACTGAAATTCAGTCCGTCGAGGTGGGCCAGTTTGCCGTCGCTGCGGTCGGTTACTTCTGCCGGCTGAAGAAATTTTCCGGGATTTTTTTCAAACCCGGGCAGGAATTTTTTCAACCACTTTTGAAACGCGTTCTCCGGTAAAATTTTCTGCATCAAATCAGCTTCCTGTAAACAAGGCGACAGAAAATCGAAACCCCCCGGTTCCCAGGTGAGCGGGCAATCCTTGTCATTCCAAAAATATTCTTTTGCTTTTTCTTCAATTTTTTGTGCCAGGACACTGTCGTATTTTTTGGCGTAGTCGTATGCAAACGACATCCCAAAGGCAATATTGGTATGCTCGCCCACACGAATCGGGTAAATCAGCTTGTCGAGGAATTCAACAAATTTCCCGGAAACCAAATTTACGAGTGGTTCCAGGTTTTTGTGCATTTCTTCGGCTTCCGGAGAATTCCATTCCAGCAAAGCTTCGTCGAGTTTTAGCAACCACGCCCAGCCATAGGTCCGTTCATAATCTTTGTTGTGTTCGTCATCGAAATATTCCACTTCTTTCAGAATATTTTCTTTGGTGATATTCGTTTTCAGTTTTTGCAGAATTTCTTCACGGAATTCAAAATCGGGAAAAGATTTTAGAATGGTCACAAGCGTCCAGTGTCCGTGCACCGAAGAGTGCCAGTCGAAACACCCGTAAAATGCAGGATGCAGTTCACGCGGCGGAGCAAGGTAACTGTCGTCGCCCAGCACCTGGCCCAATTTGTTGGGATATTCCTGATCGATACACTCATACGCAAAATGGTAGAGGTAATGTGCTTTATTTTTATCGAATACCAACTCAGCCGAATTTAAATTTTGGGCATAAATACTGAAATGAACTGGAAGTAGCACAAGTAAAAAAAACTTTTTCATAAATATCCGATTTCAGTTAAATACAAATTATAACAAAGTTTTGGTGTATCGGTAAAAGAACCGGCAACCAATTTCAATCAGGAAACCGGAGCGAGTGGTACCGAAAAACTGAACGTACTGCCTTTTCCTTCAGTACTTTTGAACCACAGTTTACCCCAGTTTTTTTCAGCCAGTTCTTTACTTAACATTAACCCGAGCCCGGTACCTTTTTCATTATGTGTGCCTGCCGACTGGTAAAATCCTTTTAATACAGAAGTTTGTACCTTCTGCGGAATACCCACTCCATTGTCGGTTACGGAAATTACTGCAAAACCATTTTCAATAGTGCTTTCAATCCGTATTTCTCCGTTTTCAGGGGTGAACTTAATGGCATTTTTCAGCAGGTTTCTGATAACTGTTTCAAGTAGAATTTTGTCAGCCATTACTTTTATTTCACTACTTGATTCGTACTTAATTCCAATTGATTTTTCCTCCGAAAAATGGGAAAACAGTGAAATGGTTTCATCAATAATTTTGTTGAGGGAAAGGATAGTGGGGTCGGTCTCCAGTTTGCCGAGATTCGATTTTGCCCAAACCAGTAAGTTCTCCAGCATATCGAATGATCCGGCAATGATGGGTTTAAATTTGTTTAGTAATTCCCTGTAGTTTAAACCATGGTCTTCTTCGGTTAAGATAGCGATCATGCTGTTCAGGGTACCTACCGGACTACGCAGGTCGTGTGCAACAATGGAAAATATTTTGTCTTTGGCCTGATTGGCTTCCTGAAGTTCTTTTTTCCTTTTTTTCAGTTTGAAATAAAATACTGAAACAGCTATAAGCCCCGCCAAAATAAGTAAAGCTGTTCCGTACATAAAGTAAAGCGAGCGCTGTTTTAAAAGATTTTCGCTTTTCAACCGGGAGTTCTCATGTTCTTTTAACTGATTTTCGAAAGCCAAATCCATGATGTTGTATTGTACGGCAATTTTTTCTTTGTAGATTTCGTCTTTTACATTCATGGCGTTTTGCAGCATTTTTAGCGCAAGTTCAATTTTACCCTGTTTTTCATAAATGGTCGAAAGCTGCTGATACAGGTTGTGCGTAATGTCTTTGTACTGACCGTTTTCTGATATTTCAAGACTGGCAAGCGAGGTGGCCAAAGCTTCTTCCAGGTTGTTTTGCGCCAGGTTGTTCTGAGCAAGATAGTACAGGGCATTTGCTTCGCGATGTTTATTTTGTGTTTTTCGGCTGTCATTAATGGCATCGGTAAAGGTTTCATGCGCTAAAGCAAATTCACCTTTTTGCTGATAGCCTTCTCCTATTCGTATTTTGCTGAGGCACACTCCGTTAATGTCGTCGGCGCTGGCATAACCGTCGCGGGCTTTTTGCAGGAATACCAGGGCCGAATCCGGTTTTTCGCGTCGTAAAAACAGTGTGCCCATATTCAGCCAGGTGTAGGCGGGGCCAACCGGATGGTTCGATTGCGGGATTAATGCTTCTGCCTGTTTGAAATACCTTATGGCATTCTCATAGTCTTCCCAATCGTGATAAACCAGGCCAATGTTATTGAGAAGAATGATGTTCAGGTCGGGGTACACATTTTCTTTTTTGTTCAATGACAAGGCATCGAAGAAAAACTCCAGTGCTTCTTCGTAGCTTGCGAGCCCCCATAAAATGGCGCCTTTTGAATTGTAAACAGACACAAGGTACCTGATGTCATTTAGTTCTTCGAAAAGCTGTTGTGCGATTTGAATGTGCGTTAATCCTTCAACGTACAATCCTTGCCGCCAGTACGCCAGAGCCATTCTCCATTCAGTCAGAGCTATTTCCTTTGTGTGCCGCACCGGGTCGAACATTTCCAGTGCCCTTTCGAGCTGCCATACCGCGCTGTCTGACCTGCCGAGGTGGTAATACGAAAAGCCTGTTTCATAGTAATTTTGTCCGAGTGCATGGGTGTTTTCGTCTGAAGCATAAGGCATTGCCGATTTAAGTGTGGCCAGCGCTGAATTATATTCCTGTTTTGCATTCAGCGTTTGGCCTTTTAATAAAAACGACCGGGCAATTCCATCGGTGAAATTGATGGATTCGGCTATATTTTGGGCCTGTTCTGCAAAAACCAGAGCAGAGTCGGGTGAGCTGCCAATCGATTGCTCTCCTTTTTCGATGAGCAGGTTAACCTGTACCCGGGACTTCTCTTCTTTTTTATCTTTTGCTGAAATAGCCTGCAGGTTAAGTAAAATCAGAATTATTAAAAAACTGTGGTTTTTCATGTAAATGTTTAACCACGTAAAAATAATATAAAAAATTAAACCTTGCGCAATTTCCATTTCCCTTGTCTGAAAAGGAAAAAAGCAATTAAAGCAAGCAGGCTTTCGGCCGAAACAATAGCAATACTCGCACCTGCCAATCCTTTTTCAAGAACAATGGCAAGCAGGTAGGCAAGCGGAATTTCAATCAGCCAAAAACAAACCAGGTTAATTTTGGTAGGTGTAAATGTATCGCCACTGCCGTTAAACCCCTGAATCAGCACCATTCCGAGTGCATAAAATAAAAATCCGAAACTTACAATTCTCAGTGCCAGCACACCGTTTTCCAGTACAGCAGGTTCATGAATAAACAACCCGATAAAAAATTCAGGAAAAAAAGCCAGAATTAAGCCTGTAATGCCCATAAACGTCATGTTAACATAGCTGGTTATCCACACCGATTTTTCGGCCCGGTCGGGATGTTTTGCTCCCAGGTTTTGTCCAACAAGTGTAGCGGCAGCATTGCTCACACCCCAGGCCGGGAGCAATGCGAAAAGAATTATTCGGATGGCAATGGTATATCCGGCCAGGGCCTCGGGGCCGCTCACTGCAATTATACGCACTAAAAAAATCCAACTCGAAGTGGCAATCAGGTTTTGCAGGATTCCGCCTCCGGAAATACGGAGCAATTCCAGCGTCACTTTAATTTTAATTTTTATATTTTCCAGGTATAGTTTTATTCTGTGATTTCCCCGGAACAACAGGTAAAACTGAAAAACTACCGCCAGTCCGCGACCAATACCCGTAGCGATGGCAGCGCCTGCCAAACCCAGTTCAGGGAACGGGCCAATACCGAAAATAAGTAAGGGGTCGAGCACCAGGTTAATAAGGTTGGCAAACCAAACCACCCGCATGGAAATTGCTGCATCGCCGGAGCTGCGAAAAACGGCGTTAATTATAAAAAGCAACATTACTACCGGGTTTGTGCCAAAAATAATAGCCGGATACAGTGCACCTTCTTCTGCCATTTCGCTGGTAGCGCCCATCAGCAATAAAAATTCTTTGGCAAAAATTATCCCCGGCAGTCCAATAAGCAGCGAAACAAAAATACCGACTAAAATGGCCTGAAATGCAACTTCGCCGGCTTCTTTTTTTCGTTTTTCCCCTATCCGGCGTGCCACCAGCGCAGTTGTGGCCATGCTAAGTCCCGAACCAATGGCATATACAATGGTCATTACCGATTCGGTTATTCCAACTGTGGCTACAGCGCCCGCACCCAGTTTCGACACGAAAAAAATATCTACTACGGCAAAAACCGATTCCATAATCATTTCAAGTACCATAGGAACTGCCAGAATTAATATGGCCTGCCCCACGCTCGCTTCCGTAAAATCGCGCTCGGTTCCTCCAATGGCTTCTTTTACATCTTTCCACAACTGTTTAAGATGAACTGAACGAATAATGGCGGGGAAAAAATTCTGTTTTTTGTATCCCAACATTTTTGGTGATTGCTAAATGGTCTGTAATTGATTGTAACAATTTGCCTGGAAGTTCTCACTGGGTTGAAGCTGGTTGTTTAGTTCATGGTTTTAATGCTTGAATTTAGGATGCAAATATATGAAATTATTTTTCTGAATTCGGCCTGATTACTGGTTGTAATTGCGGAAAAGAAGTTGAAATGAAACCGAACTTTCCAAAACATTACAGATTTCGGGCATCAGAATTTTTGAAAAAACATCAATTGTTGTTATAAAACATTTTTAGTTGTTAGGGCTCAAAATTTTCATTTCGTAACTTAGTGGCATGGTACAGTCATTTCAATGTCCGGTATTTTTTTACATTGGGTTGCCCGAGTGCCTCGATGACTCCAACGCTTCTCATTAGCTGCGTCCGCAGTTTTTTAAGTGTTCAGCCACTGTTTTTAGTTCTTTGCTCTTTGGTGATTGAATTCTGATTTTGTTTTTCATAACCATTAACAATAAAACTTTTAACCATGAAAGTTTCATCCGGGAATAGGGGTGACGCCGTTCGTTCCGATTGTTTCACCGAACTTTCGGATGAGGGAGGTGTATCCAATCAGGTATTCCTGAAAAGTAAAGTGAAAGCGCTTTACGGAAAATCCATCGAAACGATTTGCCTCGAAATGCTCGAATTTTTTGGATTGCAGGGTGTTTCTGTGAATATCGAAGATTCGGGTGCTTTACCGTTTGTCATTGCCGCCCGGCTCGAAGCGTGCATCAAACAGCTGGTAGCCACGGGAAAAAGTTTTCTTTTCGAAAAATTGCCTGAAAACGATTATCCCATTGCTGCAAACCGTTTCCGTCGCTCGCGTTTGTACATTCCGGGCAATAACCCGAAAATGATGATTAATGCCGGAATTTACGGAAGCGACGCGGTAATTCTCGACCTGGAAGATGCTGTGTTACCGGAGAAAAAACACGAAGCCCGGCTATTGGTGCGCAATGCGCTGTGCCAGGTAAATTTTTACGGCGCCGAACGTATGGTACGCATCAACCAGGTACCGGAAGGGCTGAGCGACCTGGAATACATTGTGCCGTTTGGTGTTCACACCATTGTCATTCCCAAGTGCGAGTCGCCCGACGATATTTTGTTTGTGGAACAGCGTATCCGCAAAATCACCGGCCAGGTAGGTACTGTTCACCTCATTCCCATAATCGAATCGGCACTGGGAGTGGAAAATGCCTTTGAAATTGCTATTTCTTCCGAAAATGTAGTGGCGCTGGCTATCGGCCTGGAGGATTACACCGCCGATATTGGCGCACAGCGCACCAGCGAGGGCCGGGAGTCTTTTTTTGCCCGCAGCCGGATTATTAACGCCGCCCGTGCTGCCGGCGTTCAGCCGCTCGATTCGGTTGCGTCCAGTTTCGAGGATTTGGAGGCGCTGGCTGATACCGCACAAAGTTCCAAAGCGCTGGGTTTTGAAGGAATTGGTTGCATTCACCCCGGTCAAATTCAAACGGTAAACAAAAGCTTTTCTCCTTCGGAAAAAGAAATCGAAAAAGCGAAAAAAATTGTTTTTGCCTTTTTTCAGGCCGAAAAAGTAGGAAAAGGAGTGGTGGCGGTTGACTCGAAAATGGTGGATGCACCGGTGGTGAAACGGGCACAAAAAATCATTGAAAATGCTATTGTTTTCGGATTGTTAAATCAAAACTGGATGGAAAGTTATGGAAACGAACTGGGTTAAAAATGCAGCCGGAAGAAGGATTCCGACACAGGTAAATGGTCAGGAGGTCATTCCGTTTCAGGGCGTTGGAAAATACCGTGTTCAGGGGAAAAAACATGCGCCATCCATTCCGTCGGTTGTCGATTTTCCGAAAGACGGCAACAAAGTGGTAAGCTCATTAAAAGAAGCCCTGCAAAAAGCCGGACTTGGAAACGGAATGACTATTTCCACACACCACCATTTTCGCGACGGCGATTTGGTTTCCAACCGGATTTTCGATATTGCCCACCAACTTGGCGTAAAAGATTTGCGCTGGTTTCCGTCGGCCTCGTTTCCTTGCAACAGTCCGCTGATTAAGTATCTCGAAGACGGAACCATCCACCACATCGAAGGCAGTTTGAACGGGCCGCTCGGACGGTTTACTTCCGAAGGGAAAATGCGCGGAACAGCGGTACTGCGCTCTCACGGTGGTCGGGTACAAGCCATTCAGGACGGCGAGGTGAAAATCGATATTGCCGTGATTGCCGCGCCGTCTTGTGATAGTTTTGGCAATGCCAACGCACTTTACGGGCCGTCAGCCTGCGGCGTTCTGGGGTTTGCCGAAATGGATGTGCGCTACGCCGAAAAAGTGATTATGGTGACCGACAACCTGGTAGATTTTCCCTGCCTGCCCATTCAGATCGAAGGAAATTATGTAGATTACGTGGTTGTGGTTGATAAAATCGGTATTCCTGAAAAAATTGTTTCGGGAACCACGCAAATCACCCGCAGTCCCGACCGCCTGAAAATTGCGGAGCTCACCGCCCGTTTCTGCCTCGAAACAGAAATTTTGCACGACCGTTGCATTATTCAGTCGGGCGCTGGCAGCATTTCGCTGGCATTTGGGGTGTTTGTACATCAGATGCTAAAGGGAAAAAACTGGAAAGCGGCAGTCAGTTTTGGCGGTAGCACCAAATACAGTGTGCAGATGCTGCAGGAAGGAACCGCTGAGAAAATTCTGGAAGGCCAGCTTTTCGATACGGCAGCCATTGAGTCCATGCGTGAAAATCCGCTGCACCACAACTTTTCGGTGTTCAATGCCTACAACTACCATTCAAAGGGAAATCTTACCTCGATGATTGATTTGGTAACGTTAGGTGCAACAGAAGTGGATGTGAATTTTAATGCGAATGTGGTGACGCACTCCGACGGCTACCTGTTGCACGGAATCGGCGGCTGGCAAAACTGCCTGCATGCCAAAAATGTGATTTTACCTGTTCCGTTGTTCCGCGACCGTATTCCTGTAATCGTGGACGAAGTGACCACGCTTTGCGGTCCGGGCGAACTGATTGACGTGATTGTAACCGAACGCGGCATAGCTATTAATCCGCTGCGTGCCGATTTAATTGAAAAAGCAAAGGCGGCCAATTTGCCATTAAAAACCATTTACGAACTGAAAGAGGAAGCCGAACGCATTTGCGGCAAACCGCAAAAACCGCAGTTTACCGATCAACTCATCGGCATTGTAAAATGGCCCGACGGAACCGTCATCGACGCCATCCGTCAGGTAAAAAATATTGAAGTATGAAACAAACCATTGTAACACTTCCCGGCGACGGCATCGGGAAAATTGTCTTGGAAGAAGCCATCCGTGTGCTGGATGCTGCCGGTTTTGAAGCCGATTATGTGAAAGGCGACATCGGCTGGGAATTCTGGTGCAAAGAGGGAAATCCGCTTCCGGAGCGCACCATTCAGCTTATCGAAAAACATAAAACCGCCCTGTTTGGAGCCATCACCTCAAAACCAAAAGAGGAAGCTTTTAATGAACTGGCGCCGGATTTAAAAGAAAAGGGACTGGTCTATTTTAGTCCGATTGTGGGGTTGCGCCAACATTTTAATCTGGATATTTGTCTGCGTCCCTGCCGTTCTTACAAAGGGAACCCGCTCAATTTTATCCGGCGCGGGGCAAACGGTGCAGTAGAAGAACCACTGGTGGACGTAGCTATTTTCAGGCAGAATACCGAAGGGTTGTACGGCGGGGTGGAATGGAGCAATCCGCCGGTTAAAGTTTATGAAGCGTTGATGACGCATCCGAAGTTTGTGAAAAACTTTGGACATGTGCCGGTGGAGGAACTTTCGGTGTCCACCCGTATTTTTACGAAAAAAGCCACACAACGCATTTTGCACGCTGCTTTTTCGCATGCTCAAAAGTACAACTACCGTTCGGTAACGCTGTGTGAAAAACCCAATGTCATTCGTGAAACCTCGGGCATGATGTACAAAATGGCGCGCGAGATGCAGAAAAGCGAATTTCCGGAAATCGAACTTTGGAATACCAACATCGATGCACAAATGATGTGGCTCACCAAAAATCCGGAGGATTACGGGGTGATCGTGGCCGGCAACATGTTTGGCGATATTGTTTCCGATGCGTTTGCCGGATTGATTGGCGGACTGGGTTTTGCCTGCTCGGCACAAATCAATCCCGACTCAGGTATTGGTGTGTTCGAACCCACACACGGTTCGGCGCCCAAGTATGCGGATTATCCGGTTTCTATTGTTAACCCCGTGGCCATGATTGAATCGGCCTGCATGATGCTCGACCATTTAGAAGAACACCAAACAGCGCAGAAAATCAGGCAGGCCATTGCCGAAGTGATTCTGGAAGGAAAAGTGCAGACCTACGACATGAAAAAACTGCAGGGAAGTCCGGATGTGCTGCAAAAAGGCGCCGCTTCCACGCAACAGATGACCGATGCCATCATTTCAAAACTTAAATAACCGGAGTTATGGAAAATGTGTATGAACTGTGGCCGGAGCTGAATTGGATTCAGGATGAGGAATTGCGCGAAAAGACCGCAAAAACCTGGGAACTGGCGCTGGAAAGAAGTGTGCTTACGGGCGACGATTTAAAACGCATTCCGTTTACCCTGCTCTGCGGACCCGGTTTAAAAGTTTCGTTTATGGACCACAAGCGTGCTGTAGTGCATATTGCTTTTGAAGCCGGAAAAAAAGTGAAGGAATTTTTTGGCGACGAACTGCCGGTGGACATGGATGTGCTGATATCCGGTGCCATTTTGGCCGATGTGGGGAAATTGCTGGAATATGTGCTGGATGAAAACGGGAACGCGGTACAGGGCAGTTACGGAAAATACCTCCGTCATCCGTTTTCGGGCGTTTCGCTGGCCGAAGCGTGCGGAGTTCCGTCCGAAGTGTGCCACATTATTGCCACTCACGCCGGCGAGGGCGATATGGTGAAGCGCACTACCGAAGCGTACCTGGTTCATCATGCTGATTTTATGACGTTTTTGCCGTTTAAGGAGCGGTTAAAGATTTGACAACCATGAACATCATCGAAAAAATAATAGCGAATCATTCGGGCAAAATTAAAGTTCAGCCCGGCGAAATTGTGGATGTGGAAATCGATGTGCGGCTGGCCCGCGATTTTGGTGGCGCCAACGTGGTGAAAAACATCGAAAAAAACGACTTGGAAGTGGCTGACGCCTCCAGAACCTGGTTTACTTTCGACTGCAATCCCACCGGTTCAGACCAGAAATATGCGGCCAACCAGCAATTCTGTCGCATCTTTGCCCGCAACAACAACATTCCGGTTTTCGACATCGATGCGGGAATTGGTACGCACCTCGCCATCGACAAAGGATTGGCGGTGCCGGGCAGTACACTGGTTTCCACCGATTCGCATGCCAATATTCTGGGCGCCATCGGAAGCTTCGGACAGGGCATGGGCGACCAGGATATTGCGGCAGCCTGGGCCAACGGTAAGGTTTGGTTCAAGGTGCCGGAGACGGTAAAAATTGTGCTGGACGGATTGCTGCCTTCAGATGTGTATGCCAAAGATGTGGTGCTGAATCTGTTGCGCCGGTTTGGTGCTAATTCGCTGTTGGGAAAAGCTGTTGAAATTCATGGCAACAGTTTAAAGCATTCTACGCTCGACCAGCGGATTACCATCGCTTCCATGGCTACCGAAATGGGTGCTATTGCCATTTTTTTTCCGCCTTCGGATGAGGTCGTCAAATACTGCCGGAAACGCTCCGGGAAAGATTTTGAACCGGTTTTTCCGGATGATACTGCTGTTTATGCCGGGGTTTTCCATTTGAACCTGACAGATTTTAGCCCGGCCGTTTCCATGCCGGGGAAGCCGCATGATGTAAAGGATGTAGATGAAATTTCGGGTATTAAAATCGATTCGGCTTTCATAGGTAGCTGTACCAACGGGCGTATGGAGGATTTACGCGTGGCAGCCAGCATTTTGGAAGGAAAAAAAGTGGCCCCTGGTGTGGTATTGAAAATCGTTCCTGCCACCGATGAAATCTGGCAAAAATGCCTCAGCGAAGGGCTGCTAAAGATTTTTAAGGAAGCCGGTGTTTTGGTTGGGAACGCCGGTTGTGCCGGTTGCGCAGCCGGACAAATCGGGCAAAACGGCCCAGATGAAGTGACTATCAGCACCGGAAACCGCAACTTTGCCGGTAAACAGGGAAAAGGAGAAGTGTACCTGGCATCGCCGGCAACGGTTGCCGCATCGGCAGTGGCCGGGCACATTACCACAGAAGCCGCATTGCCTTTTTCACCAACGCTATTTTTTCCAAAGGAAATTGGGAAAGGGAAAATTAAAGTTCAGCTTGAAAAAGAAGAAAAATCGGAAGTGATTACAGGGAAAGTCTGGTTAATCGCTGAAGACAACATCGATACCGACATGATTTTTCATAACCGACACCTGGCCATTACAAATCTCGAAGAGATGGGGCAGTTCACCTTTGGCAACCTGAAAGGGTGGGAGAACTACGCCCAAAAATCGGAGTCGGGAGATATTGTCATCACCGGAAAAAATTTTGGTTCCGGCAGCTCGCGCCAACAGGCGGTGGATTGTTTTATTGCACTGAAAAACCAGGCCATTCTGGCCAAATCGTTCGGCGCTATTTACGAGCGGAATGCCATCAACGCGGCGTTTCCTGTGCTGGTGTATCATTCGCTGGATGAATTGAACCTGAAAAACCGCGACCGCATTCAGATTGATTTGCAAAGCGGGAAAGTAACCAATCTCGAGAACGGAAACGAAACTTTTGTTGAACCGTTTTCGGAAGTACAGATGCAAATTTATAAGAGGGGAGGACTGTTGAGTCCTGTTTGAAAATTTGGTTGATGAGAAAGTTAAGAAAACTTTTATTAACGGCTAAAGCCAGTTTATGTGTACGAAATTTAACCCCCGGCTTAAGCCGGGGGCAAAAAAGTAACCTGGTTTTTTTTTATTGGCTTTAGCCATTAATTTCTTAAATATTTGGTAATTAAATTTAATGTCATGTCAGGAAAAACATTCGCAGAAAAAATACTGGAAGCGCCGGCCGGAGAAATTGTTTTCCGGAACCCGGACCTGGTGCTGACCCACGACAACACCTCCGCCATTGAAACCATTTTCCGAAAAATGTATGGCGAAACGGTGTTTGACCCGAACCAGTTACTGGTGGTGCTCGACCACAACGCACCGCCCACCGACTCGAACCTGGCCAACAAGTACCAGGCAATTCGCCGTTTTGTGAAAGAGCAGGGCATTAAAAAATTTCACGAGGTGGGCGAAGGTATCTGCCACCAGTTGATGGCCAAATATGCCCGTCCGGAAATGATAATCGTGGGCAGCGACAGCCACACTTGCACGGCCGGGGCGTTTAACGCTTTTGCAGCGGGCATCGACCGCACCGAAGCTGCCGGAATCTGGCGAACAGGAGAAACATGGTTCAAGGTGCCCGAATCCATAAAAATTACCCTCACCGGTGAGCTGCGAAAATACGTGTCGGCAAAGGATGTGGCGCTTTACATTATTGGTATGTTGGGTGCTGCCGGCGCCGATTACCTGTCGGTGGAATTTCACGGGAAGGGTGTTGTGAATCTTTCCATTGCCGACCGAATGACCATTGCCAACCTGGCTTCGGAAATGGGTGCCAAAAATGCTGTTTTCCCTGCCGACAGTGTGCTGAGTATGTTTCTGGGATACGATGTGCACGGCGAGTGGGCCAACCATGATGCGGTGTACAAAGCTGAATACGAAATCAACCTCTCGGAAATCGTTCCGCTGGTGGCTTGTCCACATCAGGTGGAAAACGTAAAAACCGTTTCCGAAACGGGCGAAATTCCGGTTCAGCAGGCGCTGATTGGCACCTGCACCAACGGAAGGATTGAAGACTTGCGCGCAGCGGCAGATATACTGGAAGGCAAAAAAGTTCCCGAAGGATTTCAGTTGCTGGTAACGCCGGCATCCCGGCAAATTTACCTGAGGGCTGTTCAGGAAGGAATTATTGAAACCTTTCTGAAAGCCGGAGCCAATGTGCTGTCTCCTTCGTGCGGACCTTGTCTGGGTACCGGACAGGGAATTCCCGCCGATGATGTGAATGTAGTGTCCACCGCCAACCGTAATTTTTTGGGAAGAATGGGCAACAAAAAGGCCAATATTTACCTTGCATCACCCGAAACAGTTGCTTTTTCTGCTTTGCACGGAAAGTTGGTTTCGCCTTTTCAGGAAAAGGAAATTAAACCGGTTCTTTTTAAAAGAAAAGAAACGCCTACCATTGAAATTCCGGCGGGTGAAAATCGTAAATCAAAAAGTGTGTGGGATTATTCGGATGCCGACAACCTGAATACCGACCAGATGTTTGCCGGAAACCTGACTTACAAAATCAGCAGCGCCGAACCGGAAGCGATTCTTCCACACCTGTTTGCCGGATTTGACGCGGCGTTTTCAAAAAACGTTGAACCGGGCGACATAATGGTTTGCGGCAATAATTTTGGCTGCGGCAGTTCGCGCGAACATCCGGCAGTGGGATTGCGCCATGCCGGGGTGCAGGCGGTCATTGTAAAATCGGTTTCGCGCATTTTTTTCCGTTCATCCGTTAACCAGGGATTGCCCATCATCATTCTGCCCGAAGCAGTTGAATTTTATTCACGTGGTGATGCTGTTTTGGTGGATTTGGCAGCCGGAAAAGTGACGGTAAATAAGAAGGTTTTCACCTTTGCACCGCTCCCCGGAAAATTACTGGAAATTCTGAAAGCCGGCGGTTTGGTGGAGAGCATCAATACGCTGCACGACCTGAAATGGACAGAACTCATTTTGTAGAATATAACGTCTGTTTTCGCGGCAAAAAATGAATTTTAATCAAAAATCTAAATAATGGCAAATCAATTCAATATCAGGGAAGATTTAAAAAAACTGGGAATCGAAAATGTGAGCTCCGGCGTTTGTACCGGAACCGTCTGGAAAGAAACCTCCGGGAAAGTGGTAGAATCGTTTTCTCCGTCTGACGGAGAGAAAATTGCAGGGGTGCGGCAGGCCGGACAGGAGGATTATCATGAGGTGATTGAAACCGCAAAAGAAGCGTTTAAAATCTGGCGAACATGGCCGGCGCCCAAACGGGGCGAAATCGTTCGTCAAATCGGGCTGGAGCTGCGAAAGTACAAAGAACCGCACGGCAAACTGGTATCGTACGAAATGGGAAAAATTTACCAGGAAGGCCTGGGCGAAGTGCAGGAGATGATTGATATCTGCGATTTTGCAGTGGGACAATCGCGGCAGTTGTATGGTTTTACCATGCACTCCGAACGCCCGAAGCACCGCATGTACGACCAGTACCATCCGCTGGGTATTGTTGGCGTGGTTTCAGCATTTAACTTTCCGGTGGCAGTGTGGTCGTGGAATGCCATGCTGGCGCTGGTTTGCGGCGATGTGGTGGTGTGGAAACCTTCGTCGAAAGTGTATTTGTGCGCCGTGGCAGTGCATCAAATTGTATCAAAGGTTTTAAAGGAAAACGACGTTCCCGAAGGTGTGCTCAACCTGGTGGCTGCCGACTCCAAAATGCTGGGCGACGGGCTGTTCAGCGACAAAAATATTCCGCTGGTTTCGTTTACAGGTTCCACCCGCATTGGAAAAAAAGTAGGGCGTTTGGTAGGCGAGCGGCTGGGAAAATCCATTCTCGAACTGGGCGGAAACAACGCCATCATCATCACACCCAATGCCGATTTGGAAATGGCGCTGCGGGCAGTGGTTTTTGGCGCCGTGGGAACCTGCGGGCAGCGCTGCACTTCCACACGGAGGATTATTGTACACGATTCGGTGTACGACCAGTTCAGACAAAAACTGCTTTCGG
>Ga0334901_1002210_pt1 | contig 17211 bp, 13 predicted proteins | sample GraSluR3_MG_3_FD_207216 | JGI IMG/M metagenome (GOLD analysis project Ga0334901, IMG submission 207216) | Sludge microbial communities from methane-producing bioreactor in Wageningen University, Netherlands - Granular Sludge_15_08-R3 | ecosystem: Engineered > Bioreactor > Anaerobic >... | reverse complement strand
CGTGACTCGCGGGATACTTGCTCCCGCCGGCCTTCATGTGCAACGGCTTATACCCCACTCCGTCAGAATGCAGCTCCACATCGATGACACCAAGCTCTTCTTCGGTAGGTTCAATCAACACTGCACCGGCAGCATCGCCAAATAGAGGACAGGTAGTACGGTCGGTGTAGTTGGTGATGGATGACATCTTGTCTCCTGCCAACAGGATAATCTTTTTATACTTGCCGGTTTTTATCAACCCGTTACAGATCTCAAGTCCGAATACGAAACCGGAACAGGCGACCTCCATGTCAAAACAGAAAGCCTTTTTGATTCCGTTCTGTTCAGCCACGATAGAGGCAGCAGAGGGAAAGAAATGATCGGGCGTGGAGGTGGCGAAAATCACCGCATCCACTTCATCAGGATCCGTCCCGGTCTTAGTGAGCAAATCAGCTACCGCTTTGCTGCCCAGGACAGAAATGCCCTGTTCATCTCCTTTGAGAATTCGTCTCTCTTTAATCCCCACCCGGGTCATGATCCATTCATCGGTTGTATCAACCATCCTGGAGAGCTCCTCGTTGGTGAGAATATAATCCGGCAGGCTGGCGGCGATACCGGTGATTAAGGCATTTAGTTGTCTCATCATCGTTCAAATATGAGTTGCTGGAATAAAAAACCCTGAAAAACGATCAGGTTGTTTCAGGGTTTTTTCATGTATCGCTGTGGGGTACTTATGCAGTCACCTCTTTTTCAATTGCCAGTTTGCCTCTGTAATAACCACATTCACCACATACAGTGTGATAGATGTGCCATGCACCGCAATTGGGGCAGATAGCCATGGTGGGCAACTTTGCATGATCGTGCGCCCTTCTTTTACCTTGTCTTGCAGAAGACTGTCTTCTTTTAGGATGTGCCATTTTATTGTTTTACTTTTACTGTTTATATCTATCAATTATCTTCAAAACTGAGCCCTTTCAGGGCATCCCAGCGTGGATCACCAGATTGTGCATCCTCTTCAGCTGAAAGCTCCTCATCATCAGTGAGCTCTTCATCCGTCTCCTCCTCATCAGTGCTGACAGCCCTGTGTTTGCGCAGCTTGGAAGATACGGCGCGATTGCATTCACCCGCGGGGTGTACATGCTTGATCGGGATGCACAAAGCAATAAACTCATAGAGGAACCAGGCGATATTGATCTCACCCTCCTCTTCGGGGATAATCACAATCTCATCGCTCTCTTCGGAATACTCTTTCCCGAACTTAACGATCAGACGGCTTCGGGTATCCACCTCCTGATCCATGTCATCGAGACAGCGTGTGCAGGGCACCTGCACCACCCCTTTCAGTTCAAAACCGAACTCAAAGGTAGTGGAGGTTCGCTTCACAGTCACCGTCACCTTCACATTCCCTTTCCTTACTTCGTCGCCATCGATGGCTTCGAAGAATTTCCGATCGAGTTCATACGCATAGGTATGCACTCCGAAAGAAAGGTTTTTAAGAGAAATATTGTACAAACTGAACTTTGCCACGTTTTCCTCAAAATAAAGCGGTGCAAAGATAGTAAATTATTCTTTACACTGTCTGTTTTTATGATATTTATTTATCAGCGGCCAGCGGCCTTCAGCACGATGCGCTGCATCTCAACATAATGTTCTTCCATGCTCTGCAACAGTTTGAACTGCGCTTTGGTACGCACAAGGTTGTGATCAGGATAGGCTATTTTGTAATAGGTATCGCCGTCGAGATAGTCAGTAAAGAAGCGAACGGTCTGCATATAGGTCAGTAACTTCGCTCCGAATGCCAGATGTTCTATTTCCACCTCTGTCAGGAAGGAAGAGGCTTTTTGCAAATATCCATTGGCATATCCTTCAAAGATCTCCAGATCCAACGACACATTGTCCGGGTTCCTGTCATCTTCCGCGCCGGTATTGGCACCCGTCCGGATGAAATCACCGAAGTCTGAAAGCACGTAACCCGGCATCACGGTATCCAGATCCACGACACATAACACCTCATCATTCAGGTCGAACAGGATGTTGTTCACCTTGGTATCACAGTGGTTGGTTCTCTTGGGGAGGATCTCTTCGCGATGCATCCTTTCAGCCTTGCACATCTCATCTGCTCTGGCTTCGATCTCAGCCACCAGGGAAGCAACCTCATTCAGTCGTCCCGCCCTGTCAGCATCCACCGATTCGCGGAAGGATTGCAGCCGTACCTCCATGTTGTGAAAGTCGGGAATGGTCTCGAAGAGAGGCTCTCCCGGCAGATCGGCCAACATCAGCTGAAACGCACCAAAAGCTTCTCCGGCCCGCCGGGCTAACTCAGGGTTAATCTCATCGTAGCTCTTACTCTCTGCGATGAACAGCATCATACGCCAGTAATCACCCCTATGGTCTCGGTGATAGAGAGCTCCGTCGATTGTAGGGACAAGTGTCAGTACATGCCGTTCAATATCTGTGACACCGCTTCCTTCCAGCTTCTTACGGATATGACCGGTAACCCGTGCGATGTTCTGTTGCAGCTGTTCCACATTCTTGAAGATGTGGTGATTGATTCGCTGCAATACATACGCCTGTTCACCCATCACCACCGTGTAGGAATCATTGATGTGTCCTTTACCCAGGGGTTTGACTTCTCTTACATCACCCTTTCCCTGAAATTGGGAGGCAACCTCGTGCAATATATTCATCTCTTCCATTATCTCTATGTAATTTTGAATCTAACAATTGGTTACTCCATTTCCAGCAATCCAAAAAACTGAGGTGCATGAAAATCGGGAGCAGGCAAATCGATCGGACTCCAGCTGATGTAATGCGGTTCTGCCGTTTCATCACCGCACTTATAGAAATTTGCCCGTATCTGTTGTCTGGAAAGTGATTCACCGGGTAGAAACCCCATTGCCTGTTTTGGGATCTCCAGGTAGAGCTGCCAGTCAGTCAGCTGCCGGTCACCCTCGTAACGATGTTGTATCAAACTGTATCGATGAATCGATTTAACCTCATCTGTAAGCCGTTGAAACGAACTCCTCGACTCCCGACGGGCAGCCAACAGGACACCCAGGGCATTGCACTCAAAGTTACGGTAGATGCTCTCCCCCACCCGCTGCATAAAAAACTCCACACAGCTGTCCTGCCATACCGGATCAAAGTCGCGAGTATTGACAGCCCGCAGTTGTTCACCCTCAACGCGGTAACAGAGAAAGAGCCTCGTGCCATCATGTGCAGCCGTCACGGTAGTAGGCAAAGATTTTGGATAGTCTTTTGGCCAGTTCAACCGGTCTATCTGTGCCACAGCCCCTGTGCGGAGCAACCGATCAATTCTGGATGTGACAGGTTCAATTGCGGATAGATCAAACAGGGGGATATGCAATTTTCTCATTTCCTAAAAAATTTTATCAAAGATATTGATTTAAGGTCATGCCAACAAATAAAACACCTCAAAAAACAGGGCTGTGCTTTTCAGCACAGCCCCGCATGATTGAGTTATATTGCTTACAGCATACGGTTTCCTGTTACCTATTCAGCACTTACGTGACTGAAATAAATACCATTTGCAAGTTGAACTTGTTCTTTATAGGTACTCTTGGTGGCAATAACGGTTAGTGTATCACCCACTTTAATACCTTTGTCAGCCAGCAGGTTTTTCCTGAAATCTCCGGTTGCACCCCAACCCGGATAACAACCATAGAGGTATATATTGCTGTCACCATCCTTCAGATAAAGATTACCATAGGTCGGATTATCAATTTCGGTAATTTCACCGGTTACCATATAGTAATCCTGACTGGAGTCAGGTTTGGTCAGCACCTCGGCGATGGTGGCAACAGTTACCGGAATCACACTTTCCAGCACGGCTCCGCCGACCTGAGGAGTACCTTTGTATTCAGCACGTTTTCCGACAAGGGTGATGATGTCACCTTCTTTCAGCCCTTTGCTTTCGAAATCTGCAATGCCATAGACATAGGTTTCGCCGGAGAAATCTCTTATGTCAAGATTGCCATATTTGGTATTGGCAATATCGGTGATCACACCTGTCAGGCGATATTGTGTGTTGCCCACTTCAGCGGCAAGAAATTCCGCAATCGTGGCTTTCACGATGGCACCTTTCTGGGTTAGCGTTGTTTCGGTACTGTAGTTCTTGCCTTCAGAGGTGGTGCGGAAGATGAGGGTGGTTTCACGGTCGCCCCCTTCATTGGCAGCGGCATTGAATTTCACCACCGCGTTCGTACCGGCCGATTCGATGGATGAGATGGACAACCAGGACTTGGCATCTTCCGGAATCTCTACCGATACACCTTCACCCTTACAGGTGAGGTATGCAGTGAATTCACCCCCTTCAACCGGAAGCAGTTCGTTCTCCACAGAATCCACCTTCACAAGCGATTTGTTGATTTGGATAACCGTTACATCCACCAATTGGGGTGATCCGGCATAAGTAGATTTTGGTCCTTGTATTGTCACCTCATCTCCCACTTCAAGACCCCAACTCAGGAAGTTTTTCGTGGCACCTTTCGAATCAAGTGTACCGTAGATATAGATTGTACCGGTCTCATCCGTTAAATCCCAGTTGCCATACAGCGTATTGGATATGGCTGTAACCACTCCTGACACAAGGAAAGTTTTTCCGTCAGGACCTGACCTAACTTCTGAAACTGAAGCCTCTGACACTACAGCCAATCCCTGGATCACATTGATTCTCTGGGTTTTGCCAGCAGCGTGGATCAACACCTCGGCCGTGCGGCCATCGATGGTTTTCGGGGCTGAAAATATCAGCTCTGTCTGACCGGCACTTCCGGAAGAAGTTGAGAGAGTCAACCACTCAACCTCATCTTTATCGGTAGTCACTTTCTCTGCCGTCCAACTGTCCTGCGCAGTTACCGTTATGGTTGAAAAACCACCATCCTCAGGAATTGAGACGTATGACGACGATACCTGAATTTCATCCAGCAGGGTCATCGATGCTTCATCGTCGCAACTTGTCATCAGTGCAAGCATCGCAATGAAGAAAGGGAATAAATATTTTAATTTCATATCGACTTTACGTTTAATTAGTTGAAAATATACTTGACACCAATCGAAGCGTACCAGGTTTGACCCAGTGAGTAGCTTGGCGTGAATGTCTCGGTATCACCATGGATGGAAGCGGGTGTAGAGAAGGTAGCCACACCTTCTGCATCGACACCTTCATATTTGAGGATACGCGCTTCCGAGCCAATATCGGGATTCAGATATTTGCCTACCCCCCAACTGGAGTTGAACAGGTTCATCACGTTCTTGATATCCAGGCTAAGCTGCAGCTTGTGTTCGTTGTTGCCTGCATTGAGCACGAAATCGTGCTTATAGCTGAAGTCGATGCGATGTACCCAGGGAGAGTAAACGCTGTAGGGTTCTGCATACTTGCCTTGCTGGTTCTTCAGATAGCTGCTGCCATGCACGTAATCCATGAAACGGGCCTGGTCGTCGGGCGTAACAAAGCGGAACTGTCCGTTAGCTACCTCCTCGTCGGTTGGCACGTAGATGGCATCGTAGTTGTATTCATCCCCGTTGAGATGGTTCTCAGTCATGTAGGAGTATTTGGCTCCACCGCGCCAGCCTTCATAAATAAAGCTATAGTGATTGCCACTCTTGTCATGGGTAGTCAGTGCAGCCACAAGACGATCGGGTGTGGTGTACTGGGAGTTGTGCAGCTTGATGTGGTTGGGGCCTTCCACTGTGGGCACATAGGTAAATGCAGATTCCGCATTCGAGCCGGGCATACCGGTTACATCCTTGGCCACGGTGTGGGTGTAGGCAGCCATCAGGCTGATGAATTCTGTGGGTTGTGCATTGAGCGTGATGTTGCCTGACCATCCATAACCGCGGCTGGTGTTCTCCAGTACGAATGCCTTTGTACCGGTACGATAACCGACGGGATAAATCGGCCTGTTGTCTGCGCCGTTGAAGCGGGCAAAGCCGCCAACCGAGGGAATGCTCCAGTCAGAAATGGATACACCGTTGATGGTTTTGTTGAAGATTCCTTCCACCGTTACCGAGGAGGGGAATGGTGTTGGAAAGGCATAGTCAACCGCCAGTGATGTTTTCCATACCTGGGGCATCTTGAAGTCCGGATCTACAGCCGCAATTGCAGAAGGAACGGTACCATCTTCGGGGGAGATGGTGGTTGGATATCCCAATCCGGCCAGCTTGTCATATAGGGCTGAGATGTTTGCGTTTCCGTTGGCATCTGTTACCAGGCCACCGGCAAACTCATCCATCGAGAAACCTCTCTTTGCAGCGTTTGAAGCGTTGATTTGCGCCTGATATTGCACCATACCACCGTTGGTAGGCATGTTGGTGAAAAACACCAGCGGCAGGTTCCCGGAGAAGAGACCCGTACCACCACGCAGTTTCAGACTCTTGTCTCCATAAGCATCCCATACAAAACCGACACGGGGAGAGAAGATCACACTTGCAGAAGGCCATTTGCCGGTGTCGATATGACGACCGGAATAGTCAATTTCCTGGATCGCCTTGTTGGTCATCAGGTCATTGTTGTTGAAGAACAACCCATCGATGCGAAGACCATAGGAAAGCTTGAATCTTTCACTGAAACTCCAGTCATCCTGTACATAAACGCCAAGCTTGTTGCTTCTCACACGAGCGGCAGGATTTGCTTCACCATCGTAACCGTAAGTTAAGTTTACAACTTCAGGCGTTGCTCCGGTCAGGAAATCATCGAGACTGGAGTAACGATAGTAACCTGTACCATTACGCATATAGGCATTGTCTGCCATCTTGTATTCGTAGGCAATACCTCCCACAATCTTGTGATTGCCCATATAGTAGGTCAACTCATCTTTAATGTTCAGCACATTGTTGTGTACACCGTTGTTCCAGGTGAAAAGCTCATACCCCAGTGACATGTAGGCCTGTCCATCTTTCAGGATGTCGATAAAGGGGAATTCTGACGAACTCGATCCGCGGATATCATCGAGCTTTGAAAAGGTTGCCAGGAACTGGTTCGACAGGTTATTTGATAACCGGCTGTTCAAGTCAAAAGAGAAGGAATGCACCAGGTTGTCTTGCGAATACATTGAGTTTGCAAAAGACATGGAGGCCTGTGACATTCTGGCTTCAGACATACGAGTACCCCCATCCATAGATGAAGCATTAGGAGAACTCCACCGTAGGTTCTTTGTATAATTGTAACGCAACGCCAGACGATGCTTGTTGGTGATGTTCCAGTCCAAACGGGCAAGCAGTTTGTCATTGCTTTCATCTGCCGGGAAGTTGGTGTAGGATCCGGTTTCGTAGCCATACTCACTCCGCACGAAATCAGAAACCCGCTTCAGGTCGCTTTCAGTGGTGCGGGAGATATAGCTTTCCGGAACAGCCACACCATTGGTCGAAGCTCTCCAACGATTGACAATGGTAGGCGTTTTCGCCATTTCGGCATTCACAAAGAAGAACAATTTATTCTTGATAATGGGACCACCTAAAGTAAAACCGTAGGTAGTGTTGCGGTCTTTCTCTCGTGCTCCTTCGATTTGTTTGTTTCTAACAGCATCACCTCTGAGGTTCTCATTTCTGTGATACACGTACGCGCTGGCCTTGAAGGTATTGGTACCCGATTTGGTAATCGCGTTTACCCCTCCCCCAATGAAGTTGGTTTGACGCACATCGTAAGGGGCAATCACCACTTGCATCTCTTCGATCGCCTCCAGCGAGATGGGATTACCACCACCGGGAAGAGCATCGCTCAAACCGAAGTTATTATTAAAATTGGCGCCATCTACTGTAAAGTTGGCTGTACGGCCATCGGTACCGGCAAAGCTCATACCATCACCACCATAAGGCGAGAGGCGGGTCACATCCATGATGCTGCGACTAACTGTTGGCAGATTGGCGATCTGATCGTTGGTGATGTTGGTCACAGCACCTGTTTTCTCTGTGGAGAACTTGGTGCGTAGTGCCGTCACCACAATCTCGTCCAATGAGGTGGTTTCTTCTGAAAGCACCGCATTCAATACATAGTTTTCACCCAGGCTCAACGCAATGTTGCTGGTGGTGCTCGTACCATATCCTATGTATGAAATTTCTACGGTATAAGGTCCGCCTACACGCATACCGTTCAGGTTGAAGCGACCCTCCATGTTGGTTACCGTACCATAAGTTGTTCCTGAAGGTTGGTGTGTAGCAATCACCGTCGCGCCGATAACGGCTCCCTCAGCATCGGTAACCCGCCCGCTCATACTGGAAGTGGTTACCTGCGCATTCAATACAGTAGTCAGCAGCAAAGAGAAGATTACTGCCAAAGACCTCAGTTTTTTCACCATAAGTTCAATGTTTTAGTTATACGTTGTAATTGATAGAAATGAAATTCTACACAAAAGTAGTATAATTTTTTTTAAATCATGTTACATTTGGGTTACGAATTGCACCCATACCACGAAGTCAATAAAGCTGATTTACACACACTTAAAATAAAATAACAGCAAATAGGGTTAAAACAGATCAATTTGTAATCAAAGAGTTCGATTAACTATTTTTTCAATAAAAAAAGCGTACAACTTACTCATTTTCATTTTCAGTCACACGCTTTATTTTTCAGTGATCTATTTGATCACTCAATAATATGGGAGAATGATTACATCATGCCGCCCATTCCGCCGCCCATGGGCATCTGTGGTGCAACAGGGTTCTCTTCTTTCTTATCGGTGATCACACATTCGGTGGTGAGGAACATACCGGCAATGGATGCGGCATTCTCCAGCGCCACACGGGTTACCTTGGCAGGATCGATCACCCCTGTTTCGTAAAGATTCTCATAAAGATCGGTACGAGCGTTGTAACCATAGTCACCTTTGCCTTCGCGCACCTTCTGAACCACCACGGCACCCTCTTTTCCGGAGTTTGCCACGATCTGACGAAGCGGCTCCTCGATGGCACGTTTCACGATCTCCATACCGGTGGTTTCATCTTCGTTCTCACCCTTCATGCCGTCGATGGCATCAATGGCACGGATGTAGGCCACACCACCTCCCGGAACGGTTCCTTCCTCCACGGCTGCACGGGTGGCAGAAAGGGCATCCTGTACGCGATCTTTCTTCTCTTTCATCTCCACTTCGGATGGAGCACCCACATAGAGCACAGCCACTCCTCCTGCCAGCTTGGCAAGCCGTTCCTGCAGTTTCTCGCGGTCGTAGTCGGAAGTGGTTTTCTCAATCTGGGCACGGATCTGTCCGATGCGGCTCTCAATGGCTTCTTTCTCGCCCACACCATTCACGAGGGTGGTGGTATCCTTGTCGATGGTCACCTTCTCTGCACTACCCAGCATTTCCAGGGTGGCATTCTCGAGGGTGAGACCTTTCTCTTCCGAGATCACCACACCACCGGTGAGGATGGCAATATCCTCGAGCATCTCTTTTCGGCGATCACCGAAGCCGGGAGCCTTCACTGCTGCGATCTTGAGTGATCCGCGCAGACGGTTTACCACCAGGGTGGTGAGTGCTTCAGAATCAATATCTTCCGCAATGATCAACAGCGGCTTACCTGTCTGCACCCCTTTTTCCAGGATAGGCAACAGATCCTTGATGGCCGAGATCTTCTTGTCGTGGATCAGGATGAGTGGATTCTCAAAATCCACCTCCATCGCTTCCGTATCGGTCACGAAATAGGGAGAGATGTAACCGCGATCAAACTGCATACCTTCCACCACATCGACGTATGTATCGGTACCTTTCGATTCTTCCACGGTGATCACACCCTCCTTGCTTACCTTCTGCATGGCTTCTGCGATCAGCTTACCGATGGTTTCATCACCGTTGGCAGAGATCTTGGCCACATTTTCGATCTTCTTCAGGTCATCACCCACCTCGACAGCCTGTGCTTTGAGGTTCTCCACTACTTTCACAACCGCCTTGTCGATCCCTCGCTTGAGGTCCATCGGGTTGGCACCGGCGGTAACGTTTTTCAGCCCCACGCCAATGATTGACTGAGCCAAGACAGTGGCAGTCGTGGTACCGTCACCGGCATCGTCGTTGGTCTTGGAAGCGACCTCTTTTACCAGCTGAGCACCCATGTTCTGAAATCCATCTTCCAGCTCTATCTCTTTTGCTACGGTCACCCCATCCTTGGTAATCTGGGGGGCACCATATTTCTTGTCAATGATCACGTTGCGTCCCTTGGGACCCAGTGTCACCTTCACGGCATTTGCCAATTCATCCACACCTTTTTTGAGCAGATCGCGGGCATCCGTGTCAAATAAAATCTCTTTTGCCATGTTATAAAGTTGTTAATTGTTGTAGGTTTATTATTTTTTGTTTGTCGGGACAGACTGAGTTTTCAATCCTTCTCTTCAGCTCTGTCTCACGAAAGGACTGCCAGGATATCTGACTGACGCATGATCAGGTGCTGGGCACCATCGATCTCAATTTCAGTTCCTGCATATTTTCCGTAGAGCACCTTGTCGCCTTCTTTTACGACCATCTCTTCATCTTTTGTGCCTTTCCCAACAGCAATCACTTCACCTCTGAGGGGTTTCTCTTTTGCGGTATCGGGGATGATGATTCCGCTTACTGTCTTCTCTTCTGCAGCGGCCGGTTTAACCAGCACTCTGTCTGCCAATGGTTTAATGTTCATACGACAAAAATTGATGTTACTATTATACTATTTAATGATCAAATTGGTAACAGCAGAACTGCGAATTCTGTGCCAAAAATTCGTTTTCACAAAAACAGATCAAAAAATAGAGTCCATGCGAAAAAACTGACAAAATGACTGACAGATTTTCAGGCTTCACTATCACTCTTCCTTTTTTCTGTTCTTTACATATTTCTCCAGCCATTGGTCCTGCTCCCACAAGAGATGAAATACATTTTCACGGGCAGCGTAGCCATGGCTCTCCATTGGAAGGATGACAAGCCGTACAGGCGCCCCAATGCTCTTTAGTGCCTGGAAGTAACGCTCGCTTTGCATGGTATGCGTGCCGGAATTGTTATCCGCCTCACCGTGCACAATCAGCATGGGCGTTTTCATCTTATGGACATGCATGAAGGGTGACATGGATTGATACACCTGCGGTGCATCCCAGTAATTGCGTTCTTCGCTCTGGAAGCCGAAGGGTGTCAGTGTGCGGTTGTAGGCACCGCTACGGGCGATCCCGGCAGCAAAAAGATCGGAGTGAGTAAGCAGGTTTGCAGTCATGAAAGCGCCATACGAATGACCACCTACTGCCACCTTGTCGCGGTCGATGTAACCCATGGCATCGACTGCATCAATGGCTGCTTTTGCATTGGCCACAAGTTGCTCCACGAAGCTGTCGTTGGGCTCCTTATCCCCTTCCCCCACAATGGGGAAGGCGGCATCATCCAGCACTGCGTATCCCCGCGTCACCCAATAGATGGGATTGCCATAGGAGAGATAGGTAAAGGTGTTGGGGTTGGTGGTATTCTGGCCTGCACTGTTCTTGTCCTTGTACTCGGTGGGATAGGCCCACATGATCATAGGAAGTTTCTCTTTCTTCTCTCTGTCATAACCGGCAGGCAGATAAAGGGTTCCGGTAAGGGCTACTCCGTCGGCCCGCTGATAGCTGATCACTTCCTTGTGAACCCCTTCCATACTTTTAAACGGATTCTCAAAAGCGGTGAGTGGCATCGGTTCTCTATTCCGTTTGACATTACGGATGTAATAGTTAGGGTAGTCAACGGGTGATTCCAGACGTGTGATTACACTTTGCTTCTTACTGTCAGCGAAAGAGAGTAATGTTTCAGCCTGTTCCTTGACATTCGAGCGATAGATTCGTTTCTTCCGTAATGTTTTCAGGTCGAGGGCATCAATAAACGGAAACTGCCCCTCGGGCGTGAAACCCTCTCCGAAGAGATAAGCTGTATGATCATCGATGGTAAGACTGTAACTGCCCAGCTCATTCTTCTCTGTCTGAAAGTTTCCCGGATGACTGTATGCATCCTGGTAATCACGGTCGGTGAGGATACGTGGATCAGGGTTGCTCCCGGAAGGATCGAAGAGATAGGTTTTGCTGTTTCGGCTGTTCCACCAGCGGTCCAGAATCACCGCATAACGGTCGTTGCCCCAGATCACTCCGGCATAGCGCTGAATGGTTTTCACCAGCGACTGAGGAATGCCGGTAAAAGGGGCCTCCAGTTGAAAGAGCTCATCACGGAAAGGAACCTCCACCTCAGGATCACCCTTATCCAGTGCTTCCACCCAGGCCAGCGTCGCCGGCTTGTCGGCCCGCCAGTGGATATTGCGTTTTCCTTGCCAGGTGGCCATGAATCCCACAGGCAGGTTGTCAAGCAACGGCTGACGGCTGAAGGTCATCAGGAACCGGCCATCGGCATGGTGAAGATCGGTACGGTTGGGGAAGCTATACCAGGGCACCACGTATGAGAATGGGTGCTCCAGGGTGGTAAGCAGCAGATAGTCACCACCGGGTGAGAACTCTTCATCAATATACATCGCAGCCTCTTTCCAGCGCTCCTGCGTACCGTTGAGATCGACACGGTAGAGTTCTGAGGTGATCAACGTCTCAAAGTTGGCCTCATCATACGGGTTCTTCAACAGATCCTGATAGGTCCGATTTTGTGAGATCTGTCCGTCGCTTACCGAGACTATCGGCCCTTCGGGGAGTGCGTTCCTGGTTTCAATCAGGGATGCGCGACCCACAGGCAGCATCCTCACCAACAGTGCCGAACTGCCGGGAAACCAGGTGTAGGGCATGCCGGCATTGGCATTGATCGCCGCTTCGGTCATCCTGCGGGCGGTGAGATCGGTCAGATCGACCACCCAAAGCTCCACACCATGATCAGTGCTATTGGTGAAAGCCAGTTTCGTTTCATCGGGTGAAAAGGAGAAATAGGTCATGCGGGCATTGGCCGGTAGTCCGCTGATCGTTTGCAGCTCTTTCCCGTACGTTTTTTTATAGCGGATATTGTTGTAATAGGTGATGGTGCTCGAGATGTTGACTTCGGGATTGATACGCAGACCGCCCAAACGCAGCTCCGGCTGATTTAGTTCAGCCAGCGACTTGAAGCTGTTTCGGTAATAAAAAAGCATCTGTTCTTTCCTGCTGTCCATATCCACCGCAGGGGCTCTTTCAATATCGACCAACTCCAGAATCTCACCGGGAGGCGTCTGATAGGTGATCTTTTCCTGTGATTGTAGCGTCGTAATTGTCATTAGCAAAATAAATGTGTGAAGCAATTTGCGGTTTTTCATAAGACTATCTTTATTGGTTTATGTTTTATGGAAGCAGGTAGCCGTTGCCTGTGCTGTGGGCATCACCACCATGTCGTTGATGTTCACATGAGGGGGGCGGGTCACAACGAACCGTATGCACTCTGCAATATCACTGGCAATCAGATTCTCAAATCCCTCGTATACCTTTTCTGCACGTGCAGCATCACCATGGAAACGAACCAGTGAGAATTCGGTCTCAACTGCCCCGGGGCAAATCTGTGTCACCTTGATGCCGTGCGGCAGGAGATCAATCCGCATCCCCTTAGTGAGGGCATCCACGGCGTGCTTGGTGGCACAATAGACATTCCCGTTGGGATATACCTCTTTCCCGGCGATGGATCCGATATTGATGATCTGTCCTTTTCCTCGGGCCACCATGCCGGGAATCACGGCACGCGTGACGTAGAGCAATCCCTTCACATTGGTGTCAATCATCCGGTTCCAGTCATCGCTATCCCCCTCCTGCAGAGAGCTCAGGCCAGCAGCCAGTCCTGCGTTGTTGACCAGGATGCCGATCTCCTGCCACTCTTCGGGAAGTGTCCCCAGCAGATGGTTTACTTTCGCTTCATCGCGTACATCCAAACAGAGCGGCAGTACACGAACATTTCGTTGCTCCAGTTTGTTTTTTAGTTGTAGCAGGCGTGCTTCACGACGTCCGGTAATGATCAGGCTGAAGCCATCCTCCGCCAGTGCAAAGGCTGTTGCCTCGCCGATACCGGCTGTGGCACCGGTAATAAGTGCTATTTTTGACATATTATCAATTCAGTTGTTTTGAAATGGTTGATCAAAAATAGCCAAAAAAATGGTCAGGAAGGGGATAATCTAAAAAAATACGTAATTTTACACCACCAAACACTACCCAATATGAAGGAAGATCGTTTTATTACTGTGAAAATATTTACTTTCCCTGCTGATGCCACCATTGCCCAGACATTCATGGAGATGAGGGGTATCGAAATATTTATGAAGAATTTAACCTCCAATCGACTGGCTTACTCATTTGGTGATATTGAGATGCAGGTGAGAAGTGCCGACTATGAGAAAGCCAAAGAGGCACTGATAGCAGGCGGATTTGCTAAACCGGAAGACTTTCAGTAACCACCCCACACAAACCATTGCATATATGATTGAACAGGCGGAAAAGGAGCGTAACAACCAACGCCACAAATATATCCTGATAGGAGCACTGATCCTCCTGGGACTGATCATCTTCAGGTTTACACGTCCTTACATGAGTGGCTTCCTGGGTGCGGCAACACTCTACGTGATTGTCAACGGTCAGCAGCGATACCTGACACAAAAGCTGCGGTTCCGCAAATCACTCAGCGCGCTGTTGATCGTGCTTGAGGTGCTCTTCTTCATTCTGATACCTCTTACCGGACTGGCTTTCCTGGTCATTGACACCTTTTCAGGAATCAGTATTGATCCGCAAGCAATCCTGAACGAAGTGAACGATTTCATTCATTCACTTGAAGAGCTCCTGGGATTCAATTTTTTCACGCCGGAGAACCTGTCGGGTCTTCCTAAGATCGGCACCGACCTGTTACAGGTGCTGGGAAACAGTGTCTACTCTTTCGTGATTAACATGATTGTAATCCTTTTTGTCCTCTATTATATGCTTTTCAGTAGCGATGAGTTTGAGAAGTCGATACGTGAAATACTTCCCTTCAAGGAAGAAAATAAGCAGATACTGGGTGAGGAGACCCGTCTCATCATCCAGGCCAACGCCATTGGGATCCCATTAATGGCGATTATCCAGGGTTTTTTCGCATACCTGGGTTACCTCATCTTTGGTGTTGAGAGTGCCCTGCTCTATGCCATACTGACGGCTTTCGCCACCATTCTGCCGCTGGTAGGCACAATGATTGTCTGGGTACCGATAAGTATAAGCTTGCTTATTGGCGGCGACTATGTGAACGGTATCGGCCTTGCGGTCTACGGCCTGTTCATCATTGGCGGAGTGGACAATGTGGCACGTTTCCTGCTGCAAAAGAAACTGGCTGATATCCACCCGTTGATCACGGTCTTCGGTGTATTGATTGGGATACCCATGTTCGGGTTCTGGGGGATTATTTTTGGGCCCTTGCTGCTCTCTCTTTTCATCCTTTTCTTCAACATGTTCCGTCATGAATATGTGAAGGGGTCAAAGGCGGAGCCACGCGTCACCACAAAAATGAAAACCAGGAAAGTATCGATTCCCGGATACAAACCCATCAAAACGAAAAAGAGTAAGATCCATGCTCCTAAAAGCGAATAAGCAATCCATTCTCTTCACTCTCCTGTTGTTGTATCTGGGATCAGCCTGTCATCCACAGCAAAAAAAGGATAAACAGGATATGCCCACACCCTATCACGCAAGTACAAAACTGCGTCATGCCGAAGGATTCAGCATCGATTATGCCGATGACCATGCCCGTGTGACCTTACACAATCCATGGTCGAACAGGGGTGAACCCTATGCTGTCTATTACCTCTACCGTTCGTTACCGGAGAAACCACCTGTCGACGGCATCACCGTACAGATCCCTGTCACCTCACTGGTGATAAACAGCTTCTCCTATTTTGAGTTTCTCTCACTACTGGGTGAAACAGATGCCATCAAAGGGGTGACTGACGGATTTCGCATCTACAATCCATTGATCCTGGACAAACTAGAAAGTGGCGAGATCCATGACCTGGGTGACCCCTTTCAGCCCAACCTGGAAAAAGTGATGACCGTCAAACCGGATGCAGTGATCAGCTCAGCCTATGCCCAAGTTGACAGTTACAGTGAACGTCTCAACCAGGCAGGCATCCCGGTGATCTATTCTTTGGAATGGATGGAGAATGAACCTCTTGCAAGAGCAGAATGGATCAGGATGATTGGTGTTTTTTTCGGGAGGGAGGAGATGGCTGACTCCCTGTTTACAGCCATTGAGGAACGATATCAAACGGTCCGGGAAAGCATTTCTCATCTTCCACAAAGGCGGACCGTGCTGGCCGGCGACAATTTTCAGGGCACCTGGTATGTGCCGGGGGGAAAGAGCTTCAACGCCGCTCTCTTTCGTGATGCCGGTCTGGGTTATCGTTATAGCAACAACCGGCAAAGCGGTAGCATCGGACTGGACATTGAGACCGTCTTGACACAGTTCTCAGATGCTGATTTCTGGTTCGGATGCGAAGCCGACAGTTATGCCGAACTGGCAGAGAAAGATGCCAAGTATCTCCTACTGAATGCGGTGAAAAAGCGGCAGGTGTTCAACAATCACAACCGTACCACACCCTCTGGGGGAAACAGTTTTTTTGAGAGCTCAGTAGCCCGTCCCGACCTTGTTCTCGCCGATCTGATCAGTGCGGTATACCCCGATGCCCTGCCCGGCTATTCATTCACCTATATTAAACCACTGGAGGAGGAGCCTTTCCGTGAATAAACGACTTACCATTTTCCTGTTGTTAGGGTTACTCTTTGTAGCCGCGTTCGTGGCCGACATCTTCACCGGCAATGCAGCCATCCCATTTCGGGAAGCCTGGCAGGCGTTGCTGGGTCGTTCTGATGATCCGATAGTCTTAGAGATCATCCGCAACTACCGCCTCCCTAAAGCAATCACGGCTGTCATCGCCGGTGCAGCACTATCCCTCTCGGGATTGCTGATGCAGACGCTGTTTCGCAACCCGCTGGCCGGACCCGATGTGCTGGGTGTGAGTGCCGGCGCGGGACTGGGTGTAGCCCTGCTCACCATGCTGAGCGGCACGGTGGTCTACCCATTTCTCACTGCATTGGGAAGCATGGCTCAGGTGATTGCTGCCGTAGCTGGCGCAGCAGGTGTTATGCTCCTCATATTAAGCGTCTCGGTACGCATCAAGGATTCCATCACCATCCTGGTGTTGGGAATGATCTTTGGATATGTGGCCAGTGCACTGGTAACCATCTTGCAGAGCTTCGCCGATCCTGACTCACTGAAGGTGTTTGTCACCTGGACTTTTGGCAGTCTGGGGGGAGTAACCTGGCAGAAGATGCCT
>Ga0334901_1002209_pt1 | contig 17212 bp, 7 predicted proteins | sample GraSluR3_MG_3_FD_207216 | JGI IMG/M metagenome (GOLD analysis project Ga0334901, IMG submission 207216) | Sludge microbial communities from methane-producing bioreactor in Wageningen University, Netherlands - Granular Sludge_15_08-R3 | ecosystem: Engineered > Bioreactor > Anaerobic > Unclassified... | reverse complement strand
GAACCTGATGATTTCAGGTTGATCTTTAAGAGGCAAATATTCGTGGAGAGTGAGCAAGGAGAATATTTTTAAAAGAAATAATGGAGAGTTTGATCCTGGCTCAGGACGAACGCTGGCGGCGTGGATTAGGCATGCAAGTCGAACGCGAAAGAGAGGCTTCGGTTTCTCGAGTAGAGTGGCGAACGGGTGAGTAACGCGTAGGTGATCTATCTTAGAGAGTGGGATAGCCCCGGGAAACCGGGATTAATACCGCATATGGCCTTAATATGTGAAGTATTGAGGTTAAAGGTGGCCTCTGATTTAAGCTACCGCTTTTGGATGAGCCTGCGTCCTATTAGCTAGTTGGTAGGGTAAGAGCCTACCAAGGCGATGATAGGTAGGCGGCCTTAACGGGTGGTCGCCCACACTGGGATTGAGATACGGCCCAGACTCCTACGGGAGGCAGCAGTCGAGAATAGTCTACAATGGGGTAATACCCTGATAGTGCGACGCCGCGTGGACGAAGAAGCATTTCGGTGTGTAAAGTCCTTTTCTATGTGAGCAAGACTCAGAAGGAGAATATTTTTTTGAGTTCGATATTAGCATAGGAATAAGCCACGGCTAACTCCGTGCCAGCAGCCGCGGTAACACGGGGGTGGCGAGCGTTGTCCGGAATTACTAGGCGTAAAGTGCAATAAGGCGGAAGTGTAAGTCAGATGTAAAAGGCACCGGCTCAACCGGTGTGACGCATTTGATACTGTATTTCTGGAATAAGGTGGAGGGAGACGGAATTCCTGGTGTAGCGGTGGAATGCGTAGATATCAGGAAGAACACCAAAGGCGCAGGCAGTCTTCCATACCATTATTGACGCTGATTTGCGAAGGTGTGGGTATCGAACAGGATTAGATACCCTGGTAGTCCACACAGTAAACGATAAGCACTAGGTGTTGGAGATGTACAAAGTCATCAGTGCCGTAGCTAACGCGTTAAGTGCTTCGCCTGGGGAGTACGATCGCAAGGTTTAAACTCAAAGGAATTGACGGGGGCCCGCACAAGCGGTGGAGCATGTGGTTTAATTCGATGCAACGCGAAGAACCTTACCTGGGTTTGACATCCGCAGAAGGAGACAGAGACGTTTCTGTGCCTCTTCGGAGGAACTGCGAGACAGGTGCTGCATGGTTGTCGTCAGCTCGTGTCGTGAGATGTTGGGTTAAGTCCCGCAACGAGCGCAACCCCTATGCTTAGTTGCCATCATTCAGTTGGGGACTCTAAGCAGACTGCCGGTGTAATAAACCGGAGGAAGGTGGGGACGACGTCAAATCATCATGGTCCTTACATCCAGGGCTACACACGTGCTACAATGGTCGGTACAGAGGGCAGCGAGACCGTAAGGTGGAGCGAATCTCCGAAAGCCGATCACAGTTCGGATTGAGGTCTGCAACTCGACCTCATGAAGTTGGAATCGCTAGTAATCGCGTATCAGAATGGCGCGGTGAATACGTTCCCGGGCCTTGTACACACCGCCCGTCAAGTCAGCCGAGTTAAATGCACCCGAAGGAGGTGAGCTAACCGTAAGGAAGCAGCTTTCGAAGGTGTGTTTAGCGAGGGGGACTAAGTCGTAACAAGGTAGCCGTACCGGAAGGTGTGGCTGGATCACCTCCTTTTAAGGAGAAAACTCCTTGTCTTCACTCTCTGCGTTTATATAGATTTTTGTAGGGGCTTGTAGCTCAGTTGGTTAGAGCGCACGCCTGATAAGCGTGAGGTCGGCTGTTCGAGTCAGCCCAGGCCCACCATTAATATTGGGGGATTAGCTTAGTTGGGAGAGCGCCGCCCTTGCAAGGCGGAGGTCATCGGTTCGAATCCGATATCCTCCACCATAATGAGAATTTGAATCGATCTTTAACAGGACAATATATGTGAAGCGATAAGAGGTAAGAAAAGAAAGGCGCGAAGAAGAAAGGGCATGTGGTGGATGCCTTGGCACCAGAAGGCGACGAAGGACGCGGTTAACTGCGATAAGCCACGGAGAGCTGTAAGCGAGCTTAGACCCGTGGGTTTCCGAATGGGGCAACCCGTCACAGCTAAAACTGTGACACACTGTGCATGCACAGTGAGCCAACGCGGGGAACTGAAACATCTTAGTACCCGCAGGAAGAGAAAGTAATAACGATTTCCTCAGTAGCGGCGAGCGAACGGGGAGTAGCCTAAACCCGGAGTAATCCGGGGGTAGAGGGACTTGCGATATCGTCTTTAACTTTATAGGAGAACATACTGGAAAGTATGACCGTAGAGGGTGATAGTCCCGTATTCGAAATGGAGTTAAAGATGTAGCGAGCACCCGAGTAGCCCGGGGCACGAGAAATCCTGGGTGAATCAGCGAGGACCATCTCGTAAGGCTAAATACTTTTGGTGACCGATAGTGAAGTAGTACCGTGAGGGAAAGGTGAAAAGCACCCCGGGAGGGGAGTGAAATAGAACCTGAAACCGCATGCTTATCATCGGTCGGAGTAGAGCACTTTGGTGCTTTATGACGGCGTGCCTTTTGCATAATGAGCCGGCGAGTCGATTTATTCAGCGAGGTTAAGTACTACAGGTACGTAGCCGCAGCGAAAGCGAGTCTTAACAGGGCGATTAGTTGAATGGATCGGACCCGAAACCTGGTGATCTACCCATGTCCAGGATGAAGGCACGGTAACACGTGCTGGAGGTCCGCACCAACCGGTGTTGAAAAACCGGTGGATGAGGTGTGGGTAGGGGTGAAAGGCCAATCAAACCAGGAGATAGCTGGTTCTCTCCGAAAACTGTTTAGGCAGAGCCTCAACTTATAGAGTCATGGAGGTAGAGCACTGATTGGGCTAGGGGGCTAACCCGTCTACCGAACCCAGTCAAACTCCGAATGCCATGACTTGTTAGTTGGGAGGAAGGGTGCGAGGGATAAGCTTCGTATCCGAGAGGGAAAGAACCCGGACCGTCAGCTAAGGTCCCCAAATATATACTAAGTGCTAAAGGATGTTTCATTGCAGAGACAGCCAGGATGTTGGCTTAGAAGCAGCCATCATTTAAAGAGTGCGTAATAGCTCACTGGTCGAGTGGTATTGCACCGAAGATGACCGGGACTGAAGTATATTACCGAAGCTGCGGATAATAGGCATATACATATGTTTATTATGGTAGGAGAGCATTGCAGTTGCGTCGAAGTAAAGCTGTGAGGTTTTATGGAGCGGCTGGAAGAGACCATGCCGGCATGAGTAGCGATAATCAAGGTGAGAAACCTTGACACCGTAAGCCTAAGGTTTCCTGAGTAAAGTTAATCTTCTCAGGGTTAGTCGGATCCTAAGGAGAGGCCGCGAGGCGTATCTGATGGGTATCAGGTTAATAATCCTGAACTTACAACAACGAGTGATGGAGTGACGCAGTTTTGCGTTGGAGACGGGTGTTGGATATCCCGTTGAACGTGTGTAGGCTGTCATCCAGGCAAATCCGGATGGCGTTAAGGCCGAGGCATGGGACGAGTCCGTTAGGGCAAAAGTCCAATTATAGAGCTGCCGAGAAATAGCTTCTAAACGTTGAATTGTTGTAATCCGTACCGCAAACCAACACAGGTAGGCGAGGAGAGTATCCTCAGGTGTTCAAGAGAACTCTGGTTAAGGAACTAGGCAAAATGACCCCGTAACTTCGGGAGAAGGGGTACCCCGTTATCGTGCGGCAATTTACTTGTTAAGCGAGAGGGGGTCGCAGTGAAAAGGCCCAAGCGACTGTTTATCAAAAACACAGGTCTATGCGAAGTCGTAAGACGCGGTATATAGACTGACACCTGCCCGGTGCCGGAAGGTTAAATGGAGGGGTTAGCCGTAAGGCAAAGCTCTGAAATGAAGCCCCGGTAAACGGCGGCCGTAACTATAACGGTCCTAAGGTAGCGAAATTCCTTGTCGGGTAAGTTCCGACCTGCACGAATGGTGTAACGACTTGGGCACTGTCTCAACCAGGGACTTGGTGAAATTGCAGTGGCGGTGAAGATGCCGCCTACCCGCGAAAGGACGGAAAGACCCCGTGAACCTTTACTGTATCTTGACATTGTGATTTGGTGCGGTATGTGTAGGATAGGTGGGAGGCTATGAGATTGGTGCGCCAGCATCAGTGGAGCCAACGTTGAAATACCACCCTTATTGTATCGGATTTCTAACGAGTGTAGTAATCCTGCATTCGGACATTGTCAGGAGGGCAGTTTGACTGGGGCGGTCGCCTCCAAAAGTGTAACGGAGGCTTACAAAGGTTCCTTCAGGTTGTATGGTAACCAACCAAAGAGCGTAAAGGTATAAAGGAGCTTGACTGCGAGACTGACGGGTCGAGCAGGTGGGAAACCAGGTCTTAGTGATCCGGCGGTTCTGTATGGAAGGGCCGTTGCTCAAAGGATAAAAGGTACTCCGGGGATAACAGGCTAATACCATCCAAGAGTTCACATCGACGATGGTGTTTGGCACCTCGATGTCGGCTCAACTCATCCTGGGGCTGAAGAATGTCCCAAGGGTTCGGCTGTTCGCCGATTAAAGAGTTACGCGAGCTGGGTTCAGAACGTCGTGAGACAGTTCGGTCCCTATCCTTCGTGGGAGCAGGAAATTTGAGGGGAACTACATCTAGTACGAGAGGACCGGTGTGGACGAACCTCTGGTGTATCGGTTGTGGCGCCAGCTGCATTGCCGAGTAGCTAAGTTCGGTCAGGATAACCGCTGAAAGCATCTAAGCGGGAAGCCGTCCCCAAAATAGATTTCCCTGAAGAGCCGTTGTAGACTACAACGTTGATAGGTCACAGGTGTAAGCGCAGTAATGTGCTCAGCCGAGTGATACTAATCGCTCGTTTGTCTTTGTGCCTTTATTTTCTCTTACCTCTTATTTGCTCACACCAATATATTAGAATGAGGTATTCATTCTGGTGGTTATGGAAGTGAGGCTACACCTGTTCCCATCCCGAACACAGAAGTTAAGCTCACTATCGCCGATGGTACTGCACGGGCAACTGTGTGGGAGAGTAGGTCGCCGCCAGAATGAATACCTCTTCATTTATGCTCAGGTTGAGCTAAAGAAGCAAAGAAAAAGCAGGACCTGGTGAAGATCCTGCCTTGAAGAGAATTTGTTAAGTTTTGCGAAGATTAAATCAGCATTTTGACCAGCCACAGAACTGGCATTTTTTACATCCTTCACTGTATTCTAAGGTTGCACCGCAATCGGGACAGATCCCGGCAACGGATTTTTTCTCCGGATTTCCGGGGTTGGAGAGAGTATCTGATTCGGGGTTCGAAGAAGAGTAACCGTTAAGACATCCCTCTTTATTGAGTTTCAGGTAAGATTCCAGAGCTCTGGCGATACCGTCAGCACAGGATGATATCACACTACCTTTATACCACATGGGGGAGGGGCAGCGGATTCCTTTCAATTGATGGATAAGAGATTCGACTTTTACATTCGTTCTCAGGCAGAGAGAAGCGAGCCGGGCGACAGCTTCCAGTTGAGCTGAAGCACAACCTCCGACTTTACCCATCTGGGTGAAAAGTTCGAAGGCACCACTTTCATCAGAGTTGATCGTGACGTATAGATGACCACAACCGGTCTCTATTTTTCTGGTCAGACCGGTCATTATTTCCGGCCTGGTTCTTGGTGTTATCCGGTTATCTTTGATCTCACCCGGTCCAGAAGAATTATCACTAGCTTTCAGGGATTCAGTATCAGGCTGTTCTTTCTTTTTGCCAGTACTCAACACCTGGTTTTCCCTGCTACCGTCGCGATAGACGGTTACCCCTTTACATCCGAGCTTATGAGCGAGGAGAAAGCTATTTCTGATATCATCCATTGAGGCCTGTCTGGGGAAGTTAATAGTCTTGGATACGGCATTATCGGTATATTCCTGGAAAGCAGCCTGCATCTTGATATGCCATTCAGGGGTGATATCGTGAGAAGTGATAAAGACTCTCTTCACCTCTTCCGGTATTTCGCTAATGTCTTTCAGAGAACCGGTTTCTGATATCTTTTCCATCAATTCATGAGAATAGAGGCCAAGTTCTTTCATCCTCTTTTCAAAGACTGGATTGACATAGAGGAGTTTGTCTCCATCCATAACATTCTTTACATAGACGAGTGAGAACTGGGGTTCAATACCACTGGAGGTGTTGCAAATCATACTGATTGTCCCGGTCGGAGCCAGGGTAGTTACTGTTGCGTTTCTGATCCCTTTTCGCTGAATATCTCTCAGCAGCCTGTCCCAGTCCAGGTTTTTTCTCTTACGGAGAACTTTTCCCGTATCGTAGATGCTGCCGGCGAAATTCGGGAAAGCCCCCTTTTTCTCGGCTAGCATAACCGATTTGACCTTGGCATAATAGTCGATGAACTCCATCAGATCCTGGGCTATTTCGAAAGCATGATCACTGTTGTAGGGGACATTCATTTCGAACAGCAGGTCAGCAAAGCCCATAAGTCCGAGGCCGATTTTCCTGTTTTTCCTCGCCATATCCTCGATCTCTTTCAGGGGGAATCTTGATTGGTCGATCACACAATCGAGAAACTCGACTGCATCAAAGACGGTCTCTTTCAGGTGTTCCCAATCGATACCACCATCTTTATAGAAATTATGCACATTAATCGAACCGAGATTACAGGCCTCATTAGGTAGGAGAGGTTGTTCTCCGCAGGGGTTGGTTGATTCTATCAGCCCTATCTGGGGAGTGGGGTTATATCTATTGATAACATCAAGGAATACGATCCCCGGTTCGCCGTTTCTATGCGCCATTTCAACAATAAGCTGAAAGATATCTTCAGCCTTAACGGTATCTACTATCTTGTTCGTATGTGGTGAAACAAGATCATAAGTACCGTTATCTTTGAGGGCTTTCATGAAGGTGCCGGTAATACCGACACTCAGGTTGAAATTGGTCAGAACAGAAGTATCGCTTTTTGCAGTAATGAATTCAACGATCTGGGGATGGTCTACGTTGAGGATAGCCATGTTGGCACCCCGTCTGGTTCCCCCCTGTTTAACGGCATCTGTAGCGGCATTGAAGACCTTGAGGAAAGATATCGGGCCACTGGAAACCCCATTTGTAGTCTTCACCCTTGAGTTTGTTTCTCTCAGCCGGCTGAAGCTAAAGCCTGTTCCACCGCCACTCTTATGGATCAGGGCGGCATTTTTGATAGAGTTAAAAATACTTTCGATACTATCTTCAATCGGTAAGACGAAACAGGCAGATAATTGTTGCAGATCGTTTCCTGCGTTCATAAGGGTTGGTGAATTGGGGAGAAAGCTACCCGAGTCGAGCAGGCTGCAGAATTTTCTGAAAAGCTCTGGATCACCGTTGCTTATATTGCCGGCAACCCTTTCAATGAGTTGTTCCCAATCTTCGATTGCTTCGCCCTTATCATTCTTCTTGAAGTATCTCCTCTCCAGAACTACTTTTGCATTGTCTGACAGTAACATGATTCAACTCCTAATGTATTTTTATAGATAAAACTAACGATTGACCCAGTGATTATAAATCTCATGAGGTGAACATAACCAGGCATTTTTTTTCTGCAAAGATTTCAGAAGTTTCAGGTAGTGTCTCTGTTTCTGATATTTGCTTTCCGGTTGCCTGTACCTGCTCCAGATCAGTCCGAGATGGTTGCGATAGAGAGTAGCATCGCTCACCATATAGCCGAGTTGGTTCTTGATCCTTCTCTTCCGATGATATATCTGACTGAACACTGAATTATTGATATTCTGTGGTATTTCCAGGATCTTGAATGGCCTGTTATCCTTTATGTTAAAGGGGTAGTAGGGGAAAGATATCCCAGCCCTGTATCCCAATGAATCGCAGTAACTGATAGATATATCATACTCGATATCTGTATTTTCCAGTTCTTCGAAGAGGAACTGGTAATGCTGATAGAAGCAGAAGAGGTAATTGCCGGTAACGATAAAACCCTGGCTGGCATAGTATTCGGCCGATTTCTTCATCTCTTCTGATTTCAAGGCCTGCAGGGAGAAGATCCCGATCGATCTGTCGTCTAAAAGTGAGTATATTACTCCGAGCAGTGAATCAGAATCATCATGAGCCGGGTCTTTATTGACGATTGAGAAATCGTAGGGGAAGAAGAATTCAGGTATGACCTCGAGTTTCTTATGTCTGGCAAATTCTTTCAGAAAGATGGAGGTGGAAATCAACTCATACACCTGGTTTATAGATTCATCTTCTTGTTTCGGCTTCTTTTCATTTCTACGTTCTACTTTTTCTGCTACCTGAACGGGATTCAACTGATTTCTGATAATCAGATGGGTGATTGAGACGGCAAAATCTTTGCTCTCGTGCCACTTCTTCTCTTTCTGATAGCCAGGGAGCATCTTCTCCAGCCCTTTCTGAAAGATGTCGCAATACCTGTCTACTACCGGGATATGTTCGAAGTTCCAGAGTCTCTGCAATGTCTGGCTGAGGTCCTGTCTGTTCTGACTGCCTGTCTCCCGGTTCGTATATTCCTGCCAGCAACTCAGGAAGAAAAAGGCCGAGGCGATGATGTCCTTCTTGATTTCCAGACTCTTTTCGGTATACTGAAACAGTTCTCCTCTCTCGGAAAAAAGAAACGGGATGTTTTCGTTTCGATAATTAATAAAATGGATCTTACCCTCGAAGGGGTTCTCTTTGTTGAATATCTGGGCAGCTCTGTCGTTGTAATAGATTTCAACCGGCCTTCTCTCTTCTTCTGGAGGACCGTAATAGACATGAATATCTTCTCTCGTGTATTCATAATAGAAATTGGGTTGTAATCCGAGAATCTTGCAGAAGGTTCTGAAGACATATTCCGCTTTGGGGATATACCCTTTGTCTACATTGAGAGAGATATTAACAGTTCTGCTCAGTTCGTCCATTATACACTTCTTTTATAGAAACCGGCTCTGGTTCTGTTTCTCATTTAACCATTACCAGATCCAGGATCTCCGGATATTCTTTTACATAATGAATTTTTACATCACTTGTGATATCTTCTTCCAGATCTTCGATCGTCTCTCTGTTCTCTGCGGGAAGGATGACTGTATGGATCCCGGCCCGTTTGGCTGCCAGAATCTTCTCTTTTAAACCGCCAACAGCGAGTATTTTACCCTTAAGGGTCAATTCTCCGGTCATGGCTATATCCGGCCTTACTTTCCTCCCGGTCAGCAGCGATATGATCGCTGTTGTAAGAGTCACACCGGCAGATGGTCCGTCTTTCGGTATTGCACCGGCAGGAAGGTGGATATGAAAGTCAGTTTTTTCATATTTTTTGGGATCGATCTTGAAATTGGAGCTGTTACTTTTGATATAGCTGAAAGCGAGCTGTGCTGATTCTTTCATTACCTCTCCGAGCAGGCCGGTAAGTCTGAGAGCTCCTTTTCCCGACATGAGAGTCGCCTCGCAATACAGGATTTCTCCTCCGAAAGGTGTCCAGGCCAGGCCGGTAACAATTCCGACTTCCGGCTTTTTGTTTGCCAGTTCCATGGAGAATTTCCTCCGTCCGAGGTAATTTCTGACGTTCTTATTCGTAACCACGAAGCATCCCGTTTCACCGGCGGCGATCTTGCGTGCTACTTTGCGCATTATAGAAGCGATCATTCGCTGCAGGTTTCTCACCCCTGCTTCTCTTACATAGTAACGGATAATCTCCTGCAGAGCAGATTTCCGGATTCTGACATCTTTTCCACTGAGCCCATTGTTTTCGGCTTCCCGAGGGATGAGATATCGCCGGGCAATATGGATCTTTTCCTCTTCGACATAACTTGAGAATTCCAGGATCTCCATCCTGTCCCGCAAAGCGGGTGGTATTGTATCGAGGATATTGGCGGTGGTAATGAACATCACTTCGGAGAGGTCATATTTCAGATTGATATAGTTATCGATAAATTCATTGTTCTGTTCAGGATCGAGCACCTCGAGCAGTGCCGAGGCTGGGTCACCACGAAAGTCCCGTCCAATCTTGTCGATCTCATCCAGCATGAAGAGCGGGTTAGAGGTTCCGGCTCTTTTAATCTCGGTAAGGATCTTACCTGGCATGGCACCGATATAGGTCCTTCTGTGTCCTCTGATCTCTGCCTCATCGTGAATACCACCGAGTGAGAGACGGATAAATTTACGATTCAATGCCCGGGCAATAGATTTACCGAAAGATGTTTTACCTACTCCCGGCGGGCCAACGAAACAGAGGATCGGTCCTTTGAGTTTCTTGTTCAGTTTCTTCACGGCGATATACTCTACCACCCGCTCCTTAACCTTCTTCAGTCCGTAATGGTCAGCCTCCAGGATCTCCTCTATCCGCTGAAGATACAGCCGGTCTCTGGTTTGTTTCTTCCAGGGGAGAGTGACCAGCCAGTCGAGATAGTTACGGATGACGTTATACTCGGCCGAGATGGGGGACATCATACTAAGTCTTTCCAGCTCTTCGAATGCCTCTCTTTCCACATATTCCGGAAGGTCAGCTGCTTCGATCTTCTCTCGCCAGTTATCTACTTCCAGGCTTCCCTCATCGGTTTCACCGAGCTCTTTCTTGATGGCTGAGAGCTGCTCTTTCAAATAATAACGTCTCTGATCTTCGTCCATCTCCAGTTGGATGTTGCTTCTGATCGTGTTCTCCAGCCGCATCTGTTTTATCAATTCAGCCAGAGACCTGTTCAGGGTTTCATATCTCTTGATCAGGTCGACAGATTCCAGAATTCTCTGCTTCTGCCGGACATCGAGAGGCATATTACCGGCAATGATATCGGCTACCCTGCCTGCCTGCTTGATGTTCTTCAGGCCGAGAATGATCTCCTTATTCAGATCAGTAGATTCGCTGATAATTTTTTCGACCAGTTCGGTAGCTACATTCCGCAATGCGCTGATCTTCGGTGTAGTTTCGGTATTTTCAGAGATTGCCTCTACTTCGACCATCATAAAAGGATCTTTTTGTATGATTCGGTCGATCCGAATTCTCGATACACCCTGTAGCAGGAGACTGATCGAGCCATCCTGGTTACGAAGCATCCTGAGTATCGATACAGCAGTCCCGTATTCATGGATTTCTACTTCATCCTTTTTCCCCTCGACCTCTCGGGTCAGAAAGAAACCGAGCAACTTGTCATTGGAGAGTGCATAATCAATTACTTTTTTTAAAGATTCTTCTGAGACTACCAGCGGCATCATCAGATAGGGGAACATCACCGTGTTATTCAGATGTATGACAGGGAGTGACCTTGGTATTCTGCTATTCTGACTCATTATCTTTCCTTTAATTCATTTATTCTGTTGATCTATTCCTGTTCAAAGTACTTATACTTTATAAACAACATAACTCAGATCTCTATCAATCCAATTCTCTGATCACCTTTATCGGTAGAATATCCCTGATTTTTTGTAAAGCAATAATTGTTGAGGAGAACGAAATGATCAGGACGATTGCCGGAACTACCAGAAAATCGGCCAGTCTGACTTCAACCGGAAGCCAGTGGATCGGGAAACCGGGAACCGGTATATAGATCAGTTGATAATTGTACTGAAGATAGAGAAAGAGAACAGAGATCAGGCCACCGAGCAGGATTCCGATCAGACCAACCGAGAGATTAACCCCGATGAAAAACCTGTCTATCCTGCCAGTCTTCATCCCGAGTGCTTTTAGAATCCCAATCTCATTCTTTTTCTCTGTTACTGTTTTCAGAGAGTTACCTGCCATATTGAAGCCGGATATGACCAGCATCAGGACAAGAACGGAGAACATAACCCCCTTTTCCAGCTGCATCGCTTTGAATAGACTGGCATCGAACTGACTCCAGTCCTCAACTTGATACCCGTCACCAAGCTCTCTTTGAAGTGTAGAGGCATAACGTCTCGAACGTTGGGGATTGGTTGTCTTTATCTGAAGCAGAGAAACACCTTCTGCCAGATCGGCAAAATACCTTCCGTTCTCGAGTGAAATGTAGGCGTAGGTCTTATCGTATTCCGGCATACCTGAGACAAAGATACCGAGTACTTTGAATCTCCTGACTCGCGGGATCATACCGAGTGGAGAGGGCTTGCTGTTTATCGGAGAGGTAAGCTGGATATACTCTCCGATGGTAGCCCGGAGTGCGAGTGAGAGGTCAAGCCCGATGATGATTCCCTCTTCTTCGAATTCCGGTATTTCGGGAACCCCGAGTCTGATCTGTTCTTCCAGTTCGATCAGTTCATTATGTTTCTTATAATCGATACCGAATGCGTTGATAACCGCTACGGCATCACCCTTATAAGCGAGAAGTTCGTTACTGATTACAGGAGAAACGTTCAGGATTTCCGGACGCTTCTCGATACCGGATATCAGGTCAGGATAGTCCGTTATCGGCTCCCGGTCGGCAGTTGTTAGCCTTATCTCCGCCCTGGAACCGATCACTCTTCGCATCATATCCTGCTCGAATCCATTCATGACAGAAGATACGATAAGAAGGGCAGTTACACCTATCGTTATCCCGATCAGAGATAGAAGATGTGTGGTCCGGGGAAAGATACGGTTCTTTCCGCAAAGGTACCGCTTGATCAGTATTAAGTCCATCTTGGCCAGTTCAGGTTATTCAGCTCTATTCCGGTTTCATCTGCGGAAAGAGAATAACCTCTTTGATCGAAGAATTATCAGTGAAGAGCATGCAGAGACGGTCTATACCGATCCCGAGTCCACCGGTCGGGGGCATACCGTACTCCATCGCTTCCAGAAAATCCTCGTCCATCGGGGTAGCTTCCAGATCTCCCGCTTCCCGCATCTCTGCCTGTTTACCTAATCTTTTCTCTTGTTCCAGCGGGTCATTGAGCTCTGTAAAAGCGTTTCCGAGTTCATGGCCAGCAATAAAAAGCTCGAATCTCTCAACGAAATGAGGATTGTCTTCCCGGCTCTTAGCTAAAGGTGAGACCTCTTTCGGGAAGTCGGTTACAAAAGTCGGCTGGATCAACTTATCCTCTACATAGGTCTCGAAAAGCTCTATTATCATCTCACCGGCAGTAGCTTTCTCCGGTAGCTCGAGATCATTCTCTCTGAAAAACTCCTTCAACCTGTCAAGATTACTATCTGAAACATCGAATCCGGTCTCTTCTCTGATCAGTTCAACCATACTCTTCCTGGACCAGGGCTTCTCCATCGAGATCTCGTCAGATCCATATTTGAAGGTAGCCTGACCGAAAAGCTTCTCTGCTATTCCACTCAGCATCTCTTCGGTCAGGTCCATCATCGTTTGAAAATCTGCATAAGATTGATAAACCTCAAGCATAGTGAACTCCGGATTATGATTTCGGTCCATACCCTCATTGCGAAAATCTTTCCCGATCTCATATACCCGTTCGAAACCGCCAATGATCAATCTTTTCAGATAGAGTTCGGTTGCTATACGAAGATAGAGGTCAACATTCAAGGCGTTGTGATGGGTAATGAAAGGCCGGGCGTAAGCACCACCATACAGCGGTTGCAGAACAGGTGTTTCGACTTCGATAAAATCCTCTCTGTCGAGATATTCACGGATCATGCGGATTATCGTTGCCCTCGTAACAAATGTTGCTTTGATCTCCGGATTTAAAAGAAGATCGAGATACCTTTTCCTGTATCTCAGTTCAATATCAGAAAACTCGTCGTAACGCACCGTCCTGCCATCTACGACCTTCTCCTTTACTGCCGGAACGGGTCGCAGATTCTTGGCCAGGATCTTCAGGTTCTGACACTTGAGAGAATACTCACCCCGTTCGGTTATCATGACAGTTCCGCCAGTCTGAACGTAGTCACCCAGATCGGTATGCTTGTAGATCTCATAATCGTCGGCTCCTACCGTATCAAACCGGACATAGAGCTGAATCCTGCCACTCATGTCCTCTATATTGGCAAAACCGATCTTGCCGTGACGTCGCACTGCGGTGAGCCGTCCAGTGATTATACACTCTGCGCCATTCTCCAGCAATTCATCCTTTTTTTCGTGCAATTCCCTGATCTGATGGGTTCTCTCTACCCTGGCTGGGTAGGGGTTGATACCCATATCGATGATCTTCTGTAACTTCTCTCTCTTCAACCTGATTATCTCTGACGTGTTGTGCATCTCAATACCTCTAATTTTTTAAGTAAATTTTTTGAACAATCATTTGAAAAGGGTGTCGATGTCAAGGATAATGAAAACGAGCGAGCTACTGAAAGGCTACTTCTTTTTTCCGAGTCTGAAAAACCGCTGAATGACTATTTCTGAGATAAAATGATCTATCGAACTTGTTCTATTTGTTCATTTTGATATCACTTCAGTCTATAAGGAGCCTACGAGTCGGCCCTATCCGGCTCGTATGCTCCTCTAAATATCCCTGAGAGACTAGTTAAATATAGGGCAATAGTATTTTGGCAGCCTAGAGTGGTTTACTTAACGCCATACCACAGCCGGGAGTTGAGGTCGTCGAAGAGGAGAGTTCTGTTCTCTTCTGATTCGAGATATCGCTTTGATGACCTCTGTCATATAGATTATATTGATTTTTCTTTTCAACTGTTTGATTTACTGTCATACAATAACTTATATGGTGTCGTTTATTATAGAATCTGCCTTCTTTCCTGAAATCTAGATGAGAATCGCTGATTCTGAGCAAAATACTATTGTTTTTCGATCATAACCAGCACTTAGTCCGGATTCTACTTCAGCAAAATCATCTTTCTTGTTTCACTCCGATTATCAAACGATAATCTGTAGAGATAGACACCACTGCCCATTCTGACTCCTTTTTCGTTTTTGCCGTCCCATTTAACCAGGTGTTGACCGGCTTCCCGGTAACCATCTTCCAGAGTAGCGACCTTCCTGCCGGCAATATTGAATACTTCGAGGCAGACATTCCCCGGAGTATCAATGTGGTATTCAATGACAGTGTCGGGATTGAAAGGGTTGGGATAGTTTTGATAAAGGGTTATCTGTTGTGGTATTGGTTCATATATATCTTCAACAGAAACGGGTTGATAAGAATATCTGAATATCCCGCTACTGCCTGCAACATATATAGTTTGCTCTTCTTCTACAACTGCTATATTATGTGCATCCGTAGGGAAATCATACAGGTACCGGAGAATAATGTCATTATCGGTCAATTCATAGAAACCCGAGACACCGGTAAAAGGATATGAACAGAAGATTCCTTCGGGTATAACCCTGTAAAGACCAAAATCAGCCATTTCATAATGTAAATGATCTTCTATTATATTGGGGAATTGATAAGAATAAAGGTTGAAATCAACATGTGATTGATGATTTCTGACAAGGATGAATCTGTCATAGGAATATAATATGGGCAATGTATTGGGAGGAAAGTCCTGAAAACTGAATACAGAGTATTGCTCGAATGGTGGCTCATTGTGATAGATATTTACCTGGTAATAACTGTCAAGTAACCGGGCGATGAAGAGATAGTCGTCGTAACTGTTTTGTGTTCTCTGAACAAAAAAGGAACCTGTAGTAGTTGGCAGAGTATGTACTAACGAGAGAGAATAGTCCTCCTGAACGGAATATATGTAGTAGTTGTTAATATTTGAGGGACGAATAATGAGGTACGGATCCTGCCAGTAAACCTGACTCATAAATGTAAATCCCGGATCTACTGTATCTATAAATTCGATACCGTAATCGTCAAAATAATATAATAACAAACTTGAACCCTCTTCTGTCCTGATATTGGCGAAAATAAGGGAGTCCGAATGAGTTATGGAACTATATCCCAGTTCATTGCTATACAGAAGATGGACTTCCGAATCGTTTCGAACATCAAAGTACATCAAACGGTCTATTGCCGCGAAAATTAAGTAAGGATAGCAAAAATCGGTCAGATTCGTATGAATTACCCCTCCTACACCGTATTCGCCCACCTTATAGAACTCGGGTAGCATATTTAGATCATAGTGTATCATGTTAGACTCACCGTTAGCGTAATATAAGTCATCATTGTTAACGATAATTGTGCCTTTAGAGTTTGTGGGCTTGAAAACCGGCAGGTAATTTACAAACTCCGGGTTGTATATGTCAGAGATGTCATATACCCACATATTGTTATGCCAGTTCGTAATGATGATGTAGTCGTTCCAGAAAACAAGATTTGTAAACAGAGCATTCTGAATCTCAAAATCATCTATAGTGCTTATTATTGCCGGATTATAAATATCTGACAAATCGACTACATTAACCAAATATTGCTCATGGAGAACGAACATCAGGTTATCATTGAAGATTCTTTTGTCATTAGTTATAAAATTCCCATTAATCCAGGTGTTATCATAAGTTAAGACACTGATCAATTGCGGGTCGTGTATATTGCTAATATCATAGATATTGTCATAACTCGTTTGAAGGTCCCAATTAACTATATTGACAAACAGTAAATTGTCTCTCACTGAAAAATAATAGCCAGTCTCTATCTCCGTTACTATTTCTAAAGTTCTTCTGTCTAACACTACCGAATTGAAATTCGAAGCTGATTCAGTAAACTTTAGAAAAAGGTAGTCATCATTTGCCTCAAAAGCACATAAATACTCATTATATGCGAATTCGAAAGCATTTATCAATTGCATCGGGCTGACAGAGATATCCATGCTCTTGATTGTGTGAACTATATCCCCACCCGCAGAACCGTTAAGAGTACCGTCGGTCCAGTAATAATCGATAAATATTAAAGTATCGCCAAGGACTATACTAGCTCCGGCAATCTTATCATGTAAATCTTTAAAGTAATATGAGATCAACTCCAGACTACCATCATCGTTTATTTCATATTCTTCCAATGAATAACGAGCATCAACATATAATCTGCTGTTGTGAATATGGAAATAAGCCTCATAGGATTCCGTTCTGTAAATGGTCTCTTCGAAAGACAGATCTGATATGAAAGCAGAGAGATTAAATATTGTCATCGCTGAGATTAGTATTAGAACAGTTCGCATGGTTACCTCCCGATAGAGTTGTGGATAGCGGATTGGTAATACCAACCCGCTATCCTGATTTAATTAGTTATTGGGTGGATCGATTGGTGGCGGTAGTGGCGGATTAAATGAGTTGCAATATTTGGGGAAGACTATCTCATAATAGAAATTACCATTGTAATATCCATCATATACGGTCTGATCTAAACATTCTATTACAACCCTGTCGTAATAATTATGATTGTAATTGCCATCCAAAAATACTACATCATAATTTCCTGACGATTTTACAAAGTCTGTTTCTTCGTCGAAAATACGACCACCATGG
>Ga0334901_1002204_pt1 | contig 17263 bp, 20 predicted proteins | sample GraSluR3_MG_3_FD_207216 | JGI IMG/M metagenome (GOLD analysis project Ga0334901, IMG submission 207216) | Sludge microbial communities from methane-producing bioreactor in Wageningen University, Netherlands - Granular Sludge_15_08-R3 | ecosystem: Engineered > Bioreactor > Anaerobic >... | reverse complement strand
GTTCATTTGTTCACCTCCTTCTGGACTAAACGGCTCTGCTTAAGGCAGAGCAAGGATGTACTCTAGTATTCTACCACAAGGAATTTTTCAATGCAACAAAATTTACCTCTCGCTGTCACCGGCTTCCGTTATGCTCTTCACCCTTTTTTCGAAGGTCTCCCGCGGCATCAGCACCTGCCTCCCGCATCCAAGGCACTTAATTCTGATATCCATCCCGGTTCTTACAACTTCCCACCGGTCGCTGCCGCAGGGGTGTTTCTTTTTCATCCGGACAATATCTCCCAGTTCGATTTTAAGAGGCATAGGTCGTCCATCCTCCTTATTTGTTTAGTATAACCCTCCTGGGATAAGGTATTTCTATATCTTCCGCATCAAGTATCTGCTTTATCCCCTTTTTTAATTCCCTTTCAACTCTCCACTGTTCCATCGATTTTGTTTTGGCCCATACCTTCAGCACCACCGAGGAATCCGCCAGATCCGAAACGCCCAAAACCTTCGGCCCGTCTGTAATAGCGCTTTCGGCCTGCCTGTATTCGTCAAAGAAATTTTCAATCACCTCAATGGCTCTGTCAATATCCTCCTCGTAGGCTATCCCGACATCAAACATAACCCTCATATTCCCCCTGCTGTGATTGGTAACATTTGATATGCTCCCGTTGGGGACAACATGCAGGTCACCGTTAAAGTCCCTTATTCTGGTAATCCTTATTCCTATCTCCTCCACTATTCCGGAGTGCCTGTCCAGCGAAATATAATCTCCTACGGCGTACTGGTCTTCAAACAATATGAAAAACCCGGTAATTATATCCCTCACAAGGTTCTGGGCCCCGAACCCTACCGCAAGACCCCCTATACCGGCGGTGGCCAGGATGGATGAAACCGGTATGTTCAGTATGGTCAATACCATTGTGAGCCCTATAAAATAAAGGGTGTAGGTTATTATACTTTTTGTAAGGGAACTCATGGTCTTAATCTTTTTTTCGTCCCCGGTTAAGCGGTCTTTGGCCTGTCTTGCAAAAAACTTGTCCACAAGGACCCCGAGCAGCCTGCCCGAAACTTTCACCGCCACCAGTACCAAAAATATCTTCAGTATGCCCTGTCCAATCGATACCAGCGGAATCCGGTAGGTATTAATCCCTGACAATAACTCAAGCATGCGCGCTCCCCCTCATATCTTTTTTTCCACGTGAATTGTTTTTCCGTCAGTCCTCATGCCCCAGTACAGCCTAACCCTGTCTGTGCCGGAATCAATAATATCCATAATCCTATCAACGGCATGTTCGGGAAACCTTATCGACAACCCGCAGCTTACGTCTATGTCACGGGGGGTCGGTATCATTTCCGCCGCTATCCCCTGCCGTTTCAAAAGGCTCTCTGTTCTGATGGCTTCATGTGTTGAATTGAATGCCAGCACATAATATTCTTTTGTATCCATATTAAAAACCTTCCTAAATGTTAATTGTGTTCTCTGCATTGTTCAGCTTTTCAGCTATTGTATACATGTTCGATACCTGTCCCACCGCGAGTTTTTCTTTAACATTGTAGTAATCAAGGCAGGTGCCGCAGGATAATATTTCAACTCCCATGCCTTCCAGTTTGTTTAATGCATCCAGAGCTTCTGAACCCTCTATTGTAAGATTTACCCCGCCGTTAAGAAAAATTATCGTTTCGGGCAGGGGACACACCTCCACCAGCGTCCTGATATAGGTTTTCATCAGTATTTTACCCAAGGTTTTGTCGCCGGTCCCGAAAGTGGCGCTCCCTATAAGAATTACCAGCCCGTTTTTGCCTGCCACGTTTTCAAATTCCGGACCCTGCAAACTTTTTTGCTTCAGAATACTTATATGATATTCTCCGCCTATTTCCTGAATATCAACGCTGCAGGTCATGCTGTCCGCCAGTTTTTTTACGTTCTCCCGGGCGGTCTCGGAATTTACAACGGTAACCACTTTTCCTTCTTCCATTTCGTCCAGTGCTTTTTTTGTAAGTATTACAGGCTGCGGACAGTTTAATCCCCTTGCATCAATCTGTTTTTCCAATACTACACACCTCCTGTTATCCTGGAAACAAATTCCATAGCCCACGGAATAATTAGGTTATACCTGTAAAAATATATCGCATAGGCCGAGCCTTCTATACCCCTTACCAGCCATTCAACAGAGAACACGGCCATTAACGGAATTAAAAGCGCAAAGGCCAGCATCAGTCCCAAAGCGCCCTTTAAGAAACCTGTCACTATGCCTCCCAGCCTGTTGAACTGCCTTAATACCGGCAATTTCACCAGGGAATTGAGCATTGATACCACTGCTGCAAATACCAGCCTCACGGCAACGAATATCAGAATAATGCTTAGTATCGAAACAATTACGCTGCTTATGGTTTGTGCAATGCCCGACAGGGCGGGATTTCCCCCAACAGGAACGGTGCCGCCGGGCAGTATCAGACTCTCCAGGAACCCGGGCATTTCCTGTCCGCCGCGGTCTCCGCCCCCGAAAACCGGGTTTGCCCCTTCCAGGCCCTTTACAACCGCCAGGTAGATTTTCTGGTAGATTACAGTTTCTTCCATGATATACCGGGCAAAGCTGCCGAAATACAACCGTGCGGCGGCTATTGCTGCAATAAATCCGGCAATATTCATCAGGGACAGCACAAACCCCTGTGAATAACCCTTGACGGTGGAAGCAATCAATATAACTATGATAACGGCGTCTACCCAGTTCATTTCCTCACCCCTGTTACAAATACGATTCAAAGTATATCTTATCCGCAGAAATATATGCCATGAATCCGTCCTCTAGCAGGAATACTGCTATTAAGTCCCTGTCAAATTCCCTGTCAATGACAGCTTTACCGCTGTAATCAATAAGCCGGAGCCTTCTGGCAGAATACACCCCCACACAGTCTTCCCCCGGTACCAGACCCTCGATATACTGTCGGTGGTCGGGGAGATTCTGCAGGCCTCCTTCTTTATCATATATGAAGGTTTCTTCCCTGACACTGCCGGGTACTCCGTTCCTGTAGTCCTCGCTTAAAGTCAGCACCGTTACCCCTTGGTTTGTCAGCAGCACCTTGGAAATATATCCGTTTATGTCCCGTTGCCATTTTGTGCTTCCGTCCATATCCAGGCAGACAAGCGCATCTTCTTTCAGGGCATGGATAAAACCTTCATCTGTTATTTTTATTCGCATGACCAGGCTGTCCCTGTAGCTTTTGGCCCATTCCATGGTTCCGTCCTTATTATACAATACAATACTGCCGGTTATCCTGCCGTCTTTGACTTCGGCCGTTGAAAACACAATATAAGACCCGTCGGCTGACAGGGATACCGAAAACACTTCGGCACCCCCAACACTGAAATATGCAGCGCTCTCCCCCTTATCGTTCAACACCTCAACCATGGTATCCTGCTGATATCTCGAAACCGCCCAGACGAATTTCCTGTCGGTACCCACCCTGATAAGTCTGCCCTTTGCGGTTTCCCGCCACATAATACTGCCCTGAAGGTCAATCCCGATAAGCGTTCCCTTTTCGGTATCCGCTGCTACAATTATGTTATCAAGGGCCGCCAGCAGCGGTTCTTCGATTTCGAATTCCTTCTGCCACAGTGTGCTGCCGTCACCGCTCTGCAGTTTGAGCGCTGTCCCCTGGAAGCTCGCAAGCTGCCCTGAAACCACGGCAAATTCCCGGCGGGTTTGGCTGCTGTCCTTAAAACCTGATACCCGTATAAGTCTGTTGGGATTAAAATCCGTCTTCAGGAGAGCAGAGTAAAAATAGGGATATGCAAAGCATGTAATAACAATGGCCGCCAGCACCAGGACAATCAAATACTTATAATTATTCCTTTCTTTGTATCTCCTGTGCCTCATATCCCCGAAACCCTCCAGTCCTTCTTTAAACTATTCTTTAGTACAGGCAGGATTCCTTCTCTTTGAACAAACTGGCGTACAAATATTTATTCCCGCATCTTTCCGGGCTTTGCAGATAGAGAATATTACCATGTATTTAAAAGGCTTCTTAGGAAAAACTGTTAACTGTAATATTGCCTGCTACATGAAAATAGATTATTAAAAAGCCAATACGGAGGATTGTCCATGACAGGCCCGAAAAAAACCCACAGTGATACTGTTGATATAAACGGAAGCCTTCCGCTCTATCGTTTTTCCAAAATATTTTCAGACTGTTTCAGTATGTGCTGCACCCATGACAGGGCCCCTATCATTGTGCTTTGTATAGGTACCGACAGGTCCACCGGCGACTGCCTGGGACCCCTTGTGGGACATAAACTGTCTGCCATTTCAATAAGCGAAAAGGTTCTTGTATACGGAACCCTGGATAAACCGGTTCATGCCAAAAACCTGGGTGATACCCTTGAAGGTATCTCCCGGCAGTATTCGAACCCGTTTATTATTGCCGTGGATGCATGTCTGGGATGCATGGAAAGGGTAGGACATATTACAATAGGATCCGGCCCCCTTCGTCCGGGGGCGGGGGTACGCAAAAACCTTCCCTGTGTAGGGGATATGCATGTCAGCGGAATAGTAAACTTTGGCGGTTTCATGGAATACCTGGTCCTTCAAAATACCAGGCTGAGCCTTGTAATGAAAATGGCCACCATTATTTCCTCCGGTATTCACTACAGTTTCTGCAATACCGTTAACAAAACCGTCGCGCCGGGGCTTGCTACCCCGGACAATCGAGGCAGTACATACGATACCGGTATTTATAAATGAGTGCGGCTATTTATTGTCTCTTTGTCCCCGGAACAGATCTATCACTTCACTGTCTGTGGTCTGGTGAAAATCCTCATAATACATCCCCACCGCATAGAAGGGATAGGGACTGTCCAGGCAAACCACCTTGTCCACTATTTCCAGTAAATCTTCAACCACATCGTTTGGCGCCACCGGCACAGCTATTATAATATCGGAAGCCCCCGCATTCTGAATGGATTTTATCGCGGCCTTTATTGTAAAACCCGTTGCGATACCATCGTCTATAACAACAACCCTTTTCCCCTTAATGGGTACGGATTTTCTTTCGCCCTTATACAGCTTCATTCTCCTGTTTATTTCTTTAATCTGCCTGTCCTTTTCCTTGCTTATGTAATCTTCGCTTACGTTAAGATAGAGCACCATCTCCTCGTCCAGCAACACGGTTCCGTCCTGGGTGACTGCACCTATTGCTATTTCCTTGTTAAAGGGAGCCCCCAGCTTTCTGGGAATAATCAAATCCCACCGGCACCCCAGTGCTTCTTTGACTGCATACCCGACCAGGGCTCCACCCCTTGGTATTGCCAGGATTACAGCATCCTTGTCCATATGCTCCCTGAGAATCTTTGAAAGCTCCAATCCTGCCTGTTTACGGTTTTCAAACATCGTATACCCCCTAAAAAAGAGAACTGTAGACACCGCTTTGCAGTATAGCCTCTATATCTTCCACCGTCTTGCCCTTTCCATCAATCATCAGTACCCTTTTGCCGGCCGAAAAATCGGTATTGTGAAAATCCCTTATGCCATCATAATATATGCAGACATCAACTCCTGTCGGCTGCCCGTACATATCCACAACTTTATAGCCCTTCTCCTCCAGCCGGGCTGCAAGCTTCTCAAACCTGCCATCCACGGCAATGATTTTTCCCATTAACGACACCTCCAGGAATATTTTCCTCCCGAAGGGCCGCTTTTATTCTCAGGGTACTATAACATCCAAAGCCGCCGGCATAATGCCAAAGCTTGCCGGACATTGGCCGATGACTTCGCCGTCCGAATTTATGTATCCGTTTTGGCACCTGATATTTACACTCTTCGCTTTAAAACTTCTAACCTCGGGCCTCCCGGTGTGCCTGCCCGAATATATAAGGGGAAACAGTCTCAGTATTTTCAGCCTGGACATACCGTCAACAACATAGACTTCCAGAAGCCCGTCATCGGGTACCGCCCCCGGTGCTATTTTCATGCCGCCTCCGTAATACTCCCCGTTGGCCAGTGCAACCAGGGTTGCCTGTTTCCTTATTGTTTCGGTTTCGGCCTCCAGCTCGATGTCAAAGGGTTTGTATTCGGCCAGTGTTTTGAAAACACCCAAAACATAGGCCAGCGGACCCGAAACCCGTTTTTTTATTTTATTGGTCTCCATTGCCACCCGGGCATCAAACCCCACGCTGGCAACATTAACGAAATACCTGTCATTTACCACGCCGATATCTATTGACCGAATGTTGCCATTAAGTATACATCCGAGGGCTTCGTCAAAATTCGAGGGGATTCCAAGGGTTCTGGCGAAATCGTTGCCGGAACCTGTCGGGATTATTCCCATAACAGCGCCGCTCCCCAAAATACCGTTAACCAGCTCGCTGACCGTTCCGTCCCCTCCGACTGCCGCCACCACATCACAACCTTCATCCACAGCTCTTTGACCTTTGCCTGTCGCATCCCCAAAACCTTCAGTTATGTAAACCGCAGCCTCAAAACCCCTGTCCAGGGCAGCCTTTTTCATCTGATTAATGCATTCAACGACCTGTTTTTTGCCTGCAACGGGGTTTACAATATATCCAACCTTCACCGGCACACCCCCTTACTTTAAAGCCCTTTTAACCGCTTCCTCTTCTTCGCTGGAAAGGGTATACTCGCTTGTGCCCCCCTTAAGCGGTTTTGCATAAACAACACATTCATTCCTGCCGTATAAACTGCTAACCATCACCCCATCATTATTGCCGTCCAACAGGGCAAGGGAAAAGCTTAGGTTGTAACTGGCGTTTGGATAGGCATTATACCTAACCATACCGGACTTTTGAACGCAGCTTTTCTGTGCGTCTTCCAGCACCCCTATTCTTCTTTCTAGAACACTGTTTTCTTCCTCAAGTTGTACAATTTTTTGCATGTATTCCACAACAAGGTCTTCCAGGCTGTTCCCGCTGTCGGTTTTCATAAGCCTGTCAAACTTTCGCTTTAATCCGGCAGTCCTTAGTGTCAGAATGCAGAACAAAAAAAATAAAAGGATTCCACCTATGGCGGCAGCCGCTAAAATAAATGTATCATGTGCCTGTATAAATTGCGTTATCATTTCTATATCCATTGCAATCCTCCTTAATGCTAACTAAACATATTCTACATATTTGGACATTTTCCTTCTGCGCCCCCGGCAGGCAATTGTTCTATACTTTACCTCGTCGTTGTGCTAAAATATTATTAAACAGGAAAATTTGGTTATACTCGCAACACGCCGACAAAAAAGGGGGGGGTATAACAGGTGCAGGAATATCAAAAATACGCTGTTTACTTTTATAAAACGGCCCTGGCGGTCGGCATAATATTAGCTTTTTACCTGTTGATATCCAGGGTTTTCGCATACGTTTTACCCTTTATTATAGCCTGGATTATTGCTCTGATAATAAACCCCGTGGTAGACCGCCTGGACAAAAACACAAAGGTCCCCCGCGGACTGATATCCATAATTTTTATACTTATATTTTTCGCCATTTTGAGCCTGCTGCTGTTTTTAGGGGCTTCCCGCCTGGTTATGGAGCTCAACAACATACTGGAACGACTGCCGCAGTATGCCTATTCCCTGAGGGTGGCAACCGAGGACCTGATAGCGTGGGGCCAGAATATATATATAAATCTTTCCCCCGAATTCATGCAGATGGTTAACACCGGGTTCCTCAACATAATTAATTCTATAACAACACTGATAAGCAGCGCCATAGGTAAATCCATGATTCTTATTACCTTTTTTCCAAAAACCCTGTTATTTGTAATAGTGACCATTGTGGCTTCCTATATGATGAGCAAGGACATGAACCTGATACGGAATTTTTCCATATCACAGATGCCGGACCAGATGCTCAACAGAGTGAGAAGCGTATACTCCGACCTGGTCAGGGCACTGGGAGGATTTGTGCGGGCACAGCTTACCATAATGGGAATAACCTTTCTGATAACCATAAGCGGCCTTTATTTGACAGGTATTCCCTATGCCCTTACAATGGCCATAATAATAGGTGTGGTAGATGCACTGCCCATCCTGGGGACAGGAGCGGTTCTCGTTCCCTGGTCGGTCACAAACATGCTGCTTGGGAATTACAGTATAGGGATACCGCTGCTCATCCTGTACGCGGTGATACTGGTAACCAGGCAGATAATCGAGCCCAAAATAATGGGCAGAAATATTGGCCTGCATCCACTGGCCACCTTGATATCACTGTATATAGGCCTCAGGGTTTTCGGGGTTATCGGAATTCTTATCGGACCCCTTATTCTCATTATAATAAAAGCGCTGCAAAAAACAATGCTGCTTCCCCGGTGGAAGGAAATAAAAAAACAGTCGTAAAGACTGTTTTTTTATACCTCCAAAGCTATTTCCCTTACCGCCCGCACCGCGGTCATGATATCCTCCCGGGTATTGAAATACCCAAGGCTGAACCTTATGGTACCCTGCCCCAGGGTGCCGATGGTTCTGTGGGCCAGCGGCGCACAGTGCAGCCCGGCCCGGGTTGCAATATCATAGTTTCTGTCCAGAATGTAGCTAATTTCCCCGGAATCCTTATCCCCAATGTTGATGGATACAACCGCCGCCTGCAGTTTCTCGTCGGCCGGACCATAAATTTTAACTTCTTTAATTTCCCTGAATCCCTCGATAAGCAGCCGGGTCAGCTCCTGCTCATGTTTTCTTATGGAAGAGATGCCCCTTTCCAGGATAAAGCCTACTCCTTCGCCAAGCCCCGCTAGTCCTGCAGTGTTGGGGGTTCCGCTTTCATACCTGTCCGGCAAAAATTCCGGCTGTGACAAATCTTCAGAACTGCTACCGGTACCGCCTTCTTTCATCTGCAGGACTTCCAGTCTTTCACTTATATAAATGCCTCCGGTGCCCTGGGGCCCCAGCAGCCCCTTGTGCCCGGGAAAAGCAAGCATATCAATATTCATCCGCTGTACGTCCAAATCATACACCCCCGCCGTCTGGGCAGCATCCACCATAAAAGGTATGCCCTTTTCACCGGCAATGCATCCGATTTCACCAAGCGGCATAAGGGTGCCTGTTACGTTGGAAGCATGGGTGATAACTATAAGGGCGGTGTTCTTTCTAACCGCCTTCTCAATAAGTTTTGGGTCCAGCCTTCCTTCGGGATCACATTTGACAAAGGTTGTGCCGATTCCCTTTGCCTCAAGGGCTGTTAAGGGCCTTGCCACCGAATTATGCTCCATTGAGGTAGAAACAACGTGATCCCCCTCCTTCAGAAAGCCCTTAAGCCCCAGGTTCAGAGCTTCTGTAGCGTTTGCAGTAAACACCATGTGCATAGGGTTTTCTATATTAAAAAGCCGGCACAGGCGTTCCCTGGTTTTATAGACAGCCCTTCCCGCTTCCAGGGCCAGCCTGTGCCCGGACCTGCCCGGATTGGCACCGTATCCACGAATGCATTTATCCATTTCCACATATACCCGTTCCGGCTTTGGAAAGCTTGTTGCAGCATTGTCCAGATATATCATACATCAACCTCCCGGTATCCCGCATATAGATTTTGATAGTACATATTATGATAATGCCCTTTAATTATTTACATTCAACTTCAGTTTCACCGATTATTTCCGCTTCTCCTCCGACCCATACTCCCCTCGGTCCCACCCTTGCAAAAATTGCCGAAGGCCTTCCCATTGTAAAGCCCTGCTCGGATACCATTTCTCCGTCCTCAAGCAGGCCCCGCCTGTACAGGTAATAGCCCAAAGCACCGTTGGAAGTTCCGGTTGCGGCTTCCTCATCAATGCCCACCGCAGGCCCGAAGTTTCTGCAGCGCACCGTAAAGCCCGGGGTTTCCGTTTCCATTGTAAACACGTGGGCTCCTATCACTTCCAGCCGCCGGGACAATTCCGCCAGCCTTTCAAAATCCGGCTTCATATAGTCCAAAGCTTTCCTGGTAAGTACCGGTACTATTATATCGGCCAATCCGGTACTTATAATTTCCGGAAGCGCATCCCCTCTGTCTTTTATGCCCAGAGCGGTCTCTTCAAGCCCGAGACAGCCGCATAATTCTGCCAGGCCCTCCTTTCCCACCCTGCCAAGGACTGCCGGGTCGGACTGCTCCATAAAAACTTTCCCCGGCATTCGGTTTTCAAAATCTATGCGAACCGACAGCCTGCCGGCCCCTGTCTGCTGTTTTACCGTTACTTCTTCTCCTCTGCTCTTTATGTTCCCCAATTTGCCCATCACGTAAAAGGCTGCTATGGTGGCGTGTCCGCACAGCGGCACTTCGCACCGGGGAGTAAAGAAACTGCTTCTGTAACCCCCTTCTTCCGGGCGGATAAAAACCGTCTCGGAAAAACCAATGTCTTGTGCAATCTTCTGCATGCATTCGATTGGCGGAAATTCACTGCAGGGCACCACTCCTGCCCCGTTTCCTCCCCCGCCCCGGTATGTAAAAGCGTTAACCAGATATGCCTTCATTATACATCTCCTCATATGTTTCACGTGAAACCCTACCCCTTTATCAGCTGCAAAATCCTATCCAAATCTTCGCTGCAGTAGAATTCAATCTCTATTTTTCCCTTCTTCTTATTCTGGACTATTTGAACCTTGGTGCCCAACAGTTCCTCCATTAAAGCTTCCGTCTCCAATATCCACGGTTTCTTTTCCTTTGATTTCGGATGTTTCTTCCGCCCTCTGGCCGTTTTGTTTATCAGCTTTTCGGTTTCCCTGACGCTCAGGTCCTCCTTCAGCACCTTTTCCGCTACTGTTTTCTGTCTGCTTTCGTCAAGGGAAACAAGGGCCCTGGCATGTCCCGCAGTGAGCCTGCCGTCACGGACCATTTGCTGTATGTCCGCCGCAAGGCCAAATAGCCTCAGGGTATTGGTAACGGCCGGGCGGCTTTTTGCAACGGCTGCCGCTACCTGCTCCTGGGTCAGGCCGTACTCTTCCATAAGGATTTTGTAGGCTGACGCTTCTTCCATCGGGTTCAGGTCCTCTCTCTGAAGGTTTTCTACCAATGCAATCTCGGTCATCTGCCGCTCGTCCAGTTCCATAATAACGGCGGGTACGGTCCTCAGCCCCGCCATTCTTGCAGCCCTCCATCTTCTTTCTCCCGCAGCCAGTTCATAACCGTTTTCTATTTTTCTCAAGGCTACCGGCTGAACTATGCCGTGTTTTGATATGGAATCGGCCAGCTGCTGCAGCTTTTCAGCATCAAACCGCTGCCGTGGCTGTTGTTTGTTTGGCATTATGTCTGTTATGGGTATTTCCTTAACTCCCTGTTCATCTATTTGCGGAAGCTCCGGAATTAATGCGTTAAGCCCTTTTCCCAATCTCTGCTTTGCCATTTTTCCCTATTCCTCCTCACTGTATTCGATAAACTCGTCCGCCAGTTCTTCATAGGCCTCGGCCCCCTTTGACTTCGGATCGTACATCACAATGGGAACACCATAGCTTGGGGCCTCCGCCAGCCTGATGTTCCTGGGTATTATGGTGGTATACACCTGCCCCTTAAAGTAACGTTTAACTTCGTCAACCACCTGTATTGATAAATTTGTGCGCCCGTCAAACATGCTGAGCACCACTCCCTCCACCTTCAGGGCGGGGTTAAGTCCCCTCTGAACCAGCCATATGGTGTTCATCAGCTGGCTCACCCCTTCCAGCGCATAATACTCGCACTGTATTGGTATAAGAACGCTATCCGCAGCTGCTAGGGCGTTAATGGTCAAAAGTCCGAGGGACGGGGGACAGTCCACAAATACATAGTCGTAGCTTTCCTTTACCCCCACAAGGGCTTTTCTCAGCATCTTTTCCCTTTCCTCAAATTCCGTAAGTTCTATTTCCGCTCCTGCCAGTTGAACACTGGAGGGCATTATGTACAGGTTCTCCACCGCTGTTTCAAGTATTACTTCTTCGGCCTTCGCTTCGCCAATCAACATTTCGTATATGGTGGTCTCCAGCGCTTTTTTGTCTATTCCCAGTCCGCTGGTTGTATTACCCTGGGGATCTATATCAACTACAAGTACCCTTTTCCCTTTTATCGCTATGCAAGAGCTTAAATTTACATTGGTGGTTGTCTTGCCTACTCCGCCCTTTTGGTTAAATACCGCAATAACCTTAGACACCCGATCACCTCTTAGGATTAGTATTATCCTTTCTAGATTCTTTATTTCAGCATGAGTTCCTTCTTTATAATTAAAAAAATCCGCCTTTGGCGGATTATTTATCTTACCGATGCGGCGGCACTTTTGGGTATTTTTATAGTAACCTCTATATATTCTCCTTTATCCCTCTGGCTGAACTCGGCTTGTATCCCTGATTGTACAATGGCCCTGTATGCATTTCTTATGGTATTGATATAAATCCTGTAATTTATGGTTCCCCTTATCTTTTTATTGATTTCTTCGTTCAGCTGGTCATCTTCCCTGATTGTCAGCTTGTCCAGTATTCTGTCCACCAATTCCTCGGTCTCTTTCACTCGGAGGTTCTTTTCAGCAATCCTGTCAAGCAGGGTTATTTGAATCTCCTGTTCGGGGATTTTCAACAGTGCCCTTGCATGTCTTTCTGTAAGGCCGTTTTGTATAATATACTCCCTGACTTTCTGCGGCAGTCTCAGAAGCCTTATCTTGTTTGCTATTGTGGATTGATTTTTACCTACTTTCTTTGCCACCTGTTCCTGGGTAAGTCCGTAATCGTTCATTAGGTTATAATATCCTTCCGCTTCTTCAAAAAAATTAAGGTCTTCCCTCTGCAGGTTTTCAATCAGTGCTATTATCGCGGAATCTTCGTCCCTGATTTCAATCACAACCGCCGGTATGTCTTCAAGCCCCGCAAGCTTTGCCGCCTTAACCCGCCGCTCTCCCGCTATCAATTCAAAATAACCTTCATTCATTCTTTTTACCACTATCGGCTGCAGTACGCCGTATTCCTTAATGGACAATGCCAGCTCCTCGATTGCAATATTGTTAAACTTTTTCCTGGGCTGATACGGGTTCGGCCTGATTCTGTCTATTTCCACTCTTCTTATAACTGTTTCTTTGTCTTCCATGGTAACAGTCAACCTTTCTGTAAATATTTCAGTACACTGCCCTTATCTATTTCTGTGTCCCCAGCCCTTGTTCCTTCCGCCACAGCAAAGAATCGTTCTACATATGCCTTCACGTTTTTTCACCTAAGGGGATATTTCGTCGGCCTTCCCGCTTTTCTTGGATATTCCGCCCCGGTGGACTTGGTTTTCCTAATTATTATTATGTAATGGGTTATATCTGTGAAGGGAATCTTAAATTTCATTGTATCGGTTATTTCGCCTCCGAGAAGCTCTATCGCCCTTCCTGCCTCCCTAATTTCATCCAGGTATCCCGGGCCCTTCATGGCAATAAAAGAGCCCCCGGTTTTCACGAAGGGCAGGCAGTATTCCCCGGCAACCGAAAGATGTGCAACCGCCCTCGAAAGACACAAATCATACTTTTCCCTGTGAATGTCGCTTCTGGCGGTGTCCTCGGCTCTGCCGTGCAGCACACTTATGCCGGACAGGCCCAGTTCCATGATTACCCTTTCCATAAATTGCACCCTTTTTTTCAAAGAATCCAGAAGCGTTATCTCAATCCCAGGATAGACGATTTTCAGCGGTATGCCTGGAAGTCCCGCTCCCGTGCCTATATCGACTGCTTTAAGGGAGCTGTCAACCAGGCCGGTGGCCGCACAGGTAAGAGAATCAAGAAAATGTTTGGTAACAATCTCGTCCCTGTGGGTAATGGCGGTAAGGTTAATCTTTTTGTTCCAATGTATTAACATTTCCATGTAAAGCAAAAACTCGTCGGCCTTGTCCCGGTCAATGTCAAGTCCCAGCTCCCTCGCTCCCGCCTTTAACATCTCCACATATTTTTCCATTATTTTACATTCCTTCTTCTCTGCTCCAGGTATACCATGAGTACAGAAATGTCTGCCGGTGAAACCCCGGATATTCTGGAAGCCTGTCCGATTGAATCCGGCTTGATTTTGTTTAGCTTTTCCCTGGCTTCCAGCCGCATTCCCTTTATTTGGGAATAATCAATGTCCGGTTCCAGTTTCTGTCCTTCCATCTTTTTGAACTGCTCAACCTGGATAAGTTGTTTTTTTATGTAGCCCTCGTATTTAATCTCTGTTTCCACCTGCTTCCCGACGGCTTTTGGCAGGGAAGGCCTGTCCCTGTCCAATGCTTCAAGGGATTTGTATTCTATCTCCGGCCGCTTTAAAAGTTCGTACAGGCTTATGCCGGTTTTAATCTCGGTGCTTTCCCTCTCCCTCAAAAATGCATTCACTTCTTCGGAGGGAGACAGCACCGTATCTTTTAGTCTTTTCATTTCATCCTCTATCATCCTGTATTTTTCCTTGTATATTCTGTATCTTTCATCGGTTATTAGCCCTAAGGGGTACATTTTTCCGGTAAGCCGCCGGTCGGCATTATCCTGCCGGAGCAGAAGCCTGTACTCTGCCCTGGAAGTCATTATCCTGTAGGGCTCGTTTGTTTCCTTTGTGACCAGGTCATCAATCAGTACGCCTATATAGGCCTCGGACCGGTCAAGGATAACCGGCTTTTCTTCCCTGATTTTCTGCACCGCGTTTATCCCCGCCATAATGCCCTGGGCCGCCGCCTCCTCATACCCCGAACTGCCGTTTATCTGCCCGGCACAATACAGGTTTTCTATTTCCCTGCATTCAAGCGACAGCTTTAACTGCGTCGGGTCTATGCAGTCATATTCAATGGCATAGGCGGTTCTCATAATCCTAACCTTCTCCAGGCCCTTTATTGAACGGTAAAACCGTACCTGTACATCCTCCGGCAGGCTGGTGGACATACCCTGTACATACATTTCACAGGTATCCCTTCCCTCCGGCTCGATAAAAAGCTGGTGGGAGTTTTTGTCCGGGAATGTAATAAGCTTCCCTTCTATCGAAGGACAGTACCGGGTTCCAATCCCGGTAATCTTACCCCCATAAAGTGCCGAGCGGTGAATATTCTCCCTGATAATCTCGTGGGTCCTTTTGTTGGTATAGGTAAGCCAGCAGGAAACCTGTTCCCTTTCCATTTCCTCAAACTCGTTAATAAAGGAAAAGGGTACTATCTCATCGTCGCCTTTTTGTTCTATCATTGACGAATATTCCAGGGAATCCCTGTGTACCCTTGCGGGGGTTCCGGTCTTGAACCTCATAAGTCTAATCCCTGCCCTTTCCAGGCTCTCTGAAAGCTGATTGGCCGCAAACAATCCGTAGGGCCCGCCCTCATAACTTATGTCCCCTATAAAAATTTTCCCCTTCAGGTACACCCCGGTGGTCAGAATTACCGTTTTGCCGTGATAGATTGCTCCGTTCTTTGTCTTTATCCCCTTACACTTTTTATCTTCTATTATAAGGTCTGTTACCTCGTCCTGCTTTAGATCCAGGTTTTCCTGCTGCTCCAGTGTCTTTTTCATTTCGTTTTGATAATCCTTTTTGTCGGCCTGGGCCCTCAGTGAATGCACCGCCGGTCCCTTGCCGGTATTTAGCATCTTTATCTGAATAAAGGTTTTATCGGCCACTATTCCCATGGCTCCTCCCATGGCGTCTATCTCCCTTACCAGGTGTCCCTTTCCAGTTCCTCCTATTGCGGGATTGCAGGCCATAAGGGCAATACTGTCCAGGTTTAAGGTAACCACCAGAGTCTTATATCCCCTTCTTGCTGCTGCAAGACACGCTTCACAGCCTGCATGCCCTGCCCCCACCACAATCACGTCATATTCACCAGCGTAGTATTCCATACCATCCCTCCTACTTGCCTATACAGAAGTCGTGAAATATTCTGTCAACTATGTCTTCGGTTATGCTGTCCCCGGTAATTTCCCCCACCGCTTCTAATGCAGCCTTGATGTCTATCGAAATCAGGTCAACCGGTATCATGTTTCGTACCGCTTCCCCGGCATCGTCCAGGCTTTTTGCCGCCCTTTTAAGGCACTGCTCGTGACGTATATTGGTTATCATAACCGCATCTCCTGTCCTGAAGTCGTCCGAAAACACCATGCTGTATATCGTATCCTCCAGGGTATCCAGCCCCTTTCCGCTGGCCAGGGACATGTGTATTACCGGTTCATCGCCGAATCTTTCGGCTATTTCATTTATGTCAAGCCTGATATCCAGGTCGGTTTTGTTTATAAGTACTATCACCTTTTTATCCCTTACTATATCAAGAATTACCCTGTCTTCCTCCGAAAGGGGCCTTGCAGCATCCAACATCAAAAGCACCAAATCTGCCCGGTCTAAGTACTGCCTCGTCTTTTCAACGCCGATACTTTCCACCAGGTCGTTGGTTTGTCTTATCCCCGCCGTATCCATCAGCCTCAGGGAAATGCCCTTAAGGTTAACATATTCTTCAATAACATCCCTTGTGGTGCCGGGTATTTCTGTTACAATGGCCCTGTTTTCCCTAAGCAGGGCATTCAGCAGCGAAGATTTGCCAACATTGGGTTTTCCAACAATTGCGGTTTTTATCCCTTCACGCACAAACTTACCGGTGGAAGCGGTGGACAACAGTTTTTCCACCATGGCCGCCGAAAGATTTATCTCCTCCAGCAGTGCTTTCCGTGTCACCTCTTCTATATCGTGTTCCGGGAAATCTATCGATGCCTCTATCCTTGACATTATTGACAGCAGCCTGTCCTTTACCGCATCAAGTTTTTTGGACAGACCGCCCTCCAGCTGGGCTGCCGCCGTCTTAAGCCCCATCTCGGATTTTGACTGTATTATATCCATTACCGCCTCTGCCTGGGACAAATCTATCCTGCCGTTTAAAAAGGCCCTTTTGGTAAACTCCCCGGGCTCCGCCAGCCTTACCCCGGCTTCAACCACAAGCTCCAGTATCTTCCTTACCGGTATATTTCCCCCGTGGCAGTGTATCTCAACCACGTCTTCCCTTGTATATGTATTGGGCGCCTTCATTGCAACCATAAGCACCTCGTCTATTGTTTCGCCGCTTCCGGGGTCCTGTATAAACCCGTAATTCATCCTTCTATCCGGCAATTCTGCGAGGGGTTTTCCGGCTGTCGATTTGAATATGCTTTCCACCGCCCTGACTGCCCCAAGGCCGCTTACCCTGACTATTCCTATGCCGCAGTCTCCCGGAGCCGTGGCCACGGCCGCAATTGTTTCCCCTTTATTCATTACCATTATAACCACTCCTTGTACAATTAGTATAGTTACTTTATCAGTGGTTTTTGCCACTGTTTAAACCTGTTAACATAACGTTTTAACTATTGCTTTCCTAAACATCAAGCACCTCTTTGTGCTTTCTCCTAGGAGA
>Ga0334901_1002194_pt1 | contig 17314 bp, 12 predicted proteins | sample GraSluR3_MG_3_FD_207216 | JGI IMG/M metagenome (GOLD analysis project Ga0334901, IMG submission 207216) | Sludge microbial communities from methane-producing bioreactor in Wageningen University, Netherlands - Granular Sludge_15_08-R3 | ecosystem: Engineered > Bioreactor > Anaerobic >... | reverse complement strand
TCTGAAAGGGTGGCTGCGTTGAAAAATGATGATTTACCCACATTGGGCTTTCCGGTTACTGCAATCTGGAGCATAATATCACTATTAATTACTTTTACATCCCAAGTTTATTAAAGATTTTATTAGAAAAACTCTTGAAAAATTTAATTTTACTTCAGATTTTACTAATCATGTCATAGATCATAGTGCTTATGATTACTTATCTTTTAGCCTCAATTTTGAAGCGTTACACCAGAAAGATGACAACGTCTAAATGAGGTATAACATGTCAAGAGCTAAATTTGCGTCAATTGAAGATGAACCCCTATTCCAAGATTTTTGTTCTAAACGTGAATTAAGATATAATACTATTCGTACATATAAGAATACATTGAATATGTACTGTAATTTCTTAAATAAGGGATTAGAAGAATTAATTGAAGAAGCTGAGGATGAAGAAGAGTCAGATATGAGAATGCGTAAAAGGAAGATTAATCACTATTTGATCAACTTCAAATCTGAATTAGATAAATCAGATTTAGCTGATAGTTCTATAAAACAGATGATGATACTAATAAAAGCATTTTACAGGGAATTTGATATAGAAGTTCCTAGATCTAGAAGAAGGAAATCACCTAAACCAACATATATTGAAACAATAGAAGATTTGCCTACTATGGATGAAATTCAGTTGTTTCTGGAATATTGTGGTAGTGTTTATAAAGCTATTGTTCTAACTGGTTTATCATCTGGAATGAGCAGAGCAGAACTTGCAAGTTTAACATTTAAGCATTTATATGATGCGTTATCCTTAACTTCCTATCCTGAAACATTAGATGAAGTAATAGAAAAAGCAAAGGAAAATGACACGATCTTGTTTTGGAATTTGATCCGGGTTAAAACAGACAAGAGTTTTTTTACTTTTAGTTCCCCTGAATCTCTAGACCGCATAATTATGTATCTTGAAGAATTACATCAAAGATATCCTGATTATAATCCGAGATTGGAAGACAAACTTTTCAGATCTAAACGTACAAATAGCCATTTAACATCAAATGAAATTGGATCAATGTTTACGTATATCAATAATAAAAATGGTTTCAGAAAAGTAAATGGTAGATTTGTAGTGAGAAGTCATAATTTACGTAAATTTTTTGCAACAACGTTGGAAAAAAATAATATACCTCATTTAGCTACCAGATTTTTATTAGGACATTCTATTGAAACAGTAACGAATGCTTATTTTAAACCAGATGTAGAATCAATTAAGAATCATTATTTATCTGTTGTTAATCAGTTAATGACTAATAAAGTTGAAATAAAGATTATAAATCAATATGGTGATTTACAACAGCAGATTGAGGAAATTAGACATGATGAACAAAAGCATATGGATGTAATAGGCGATCTTGTTAACATGGTAAATACTGAATTAACTAAGCTAGGAAATGATGATATTAGTAATGAAGAAGCAAGAATTAAATTAAATGAAGACCAATTAGAACTTTTTAAAAGATTTTCCAGGTTAGACACTAAATTAAAGGGAATTAAATTTAAAGATAAAATAATATGTTAATTATGATATTATTTTTTTCTTTATTTATTATCAATCTAAACAATAATTAATGTAACGATCTTTTTTACATTAAAACAAGGCGGTCTAACAATTAATTTATTTTTCATCTTGATTAAAGAAATATTTATAAGAACCATATTCAATAAGTGTTTTATTTGACAGTTTATTGAATTAGCTTACATCTGATTTAGGAATTTGAAAAGGCGATATTATAATGGATGATAAAGTACTACAAAGGCATGATAAATATGCTGCTATTTCTGTTTTAGGCACGTTTAGTGTTTTATTTCTCAAGTATTTGTCTTCAGGCAATCCGGGATATTTTGTTTTTTGTTTAGGTATGATTGGATTATTGATTTCTATATTTAAATTATATAATTCCAATCGTGTAGTTTATTATGTGGCGTTATTATGTGTGCTTGTTGTTCAAACTATACTTTTAATTAACATGTATTTAGTTCAAATGATATATCTGCAAAACAATGAACAATATTTAGTTTGTGCTTTTGGGGTTTTTGCATACATCGTTGTTGTTGTATTACTTTTTAAACCCAATGTTAAGGGAAAGTCTCAACCAGTTATATAAAATATGATCAGTTATTTAATTAGTATGGATGGATTAACTTATCTTTTTAGGTTTTTTTGGGTTTGTTGTTTTGTTATCCGTTTTGGATTGATTTTTAATTTTTTAAGGTGGTTTTAATGGTTTTGGTTGAATATCGCATTGTTCAAAATTGCTTGGTGTTTTAGCGTGTCGTGAATTTTATTCAGAAGAAGTATATTGTCATTTTATTTCTAACCCTATAGAATAGTTGGATTTTAGTAAAATACAAGTATAGTAGGTAAAATTGTTTATTATCGTAGAATGTGACTTTGTATTGTTATCATGACTTTGATTGATGGTGTTCTTTTTTCAGTGTGTGAGATACTTGTGGAAGAAAATGCAGTTAAAAATGTATGTTTCAGGTATGGACAAACCGGATTTCAGGATAATTTGCTGAAAAACCGGATAATTATTTTTCACAACCTTAAAAGAATATATAATCATAACAAAAACAAATAGACTCATAAAATCAATTAAACACATGAAGTTAACATTATAAAAAATAAAATGCAAATTTCATGAGAAAACCTCTTAACTAAATATAAATTAAGTATAATAGTGAAAAACATGCAGGTGTTCAAAATTAATTGTATCAAGGTATTTAAAGTCATTTAAATCTGTTGACAATAAAGTTATACGCATTTTTTTATTCTATTGAATTGTAAATTAGTTAAACCTTTAAACCAAACTTAGTAAAATATTGGGTTCTTTGTTGGTGAGAAGATCCACAAATTTTTATCATATCCTTTGATATTGTTAATAATTATTTTTAGTTAGCGAATATTACTTAATTAAGATCTATGCTACAATTATTATTAAACGGAAATTATTACTTGTTATTATTAATTTTCAAACGATTTTAAACAGTATTAAACGGTAAATAGAATCATAAAGCCTTCTTAATTTTAATTTTAAAACGAAATATTTATAAATAAGATGTTAACAAATGGAGGGTTATGTAAAAATGCATTTTATGGAATTTTGGCACGATTAAGATCTGGAGGGGCTAACATATTAAATAAAAATATATTTAAATCGTTAATTAAATTTTTTTTCGCATTAATGTTATTTAAAGACAATTTTATATCTAAAAACAATCATAAAATTTTTTCAACCGCAATTGGGGGGAAAATATGAATATAAAAAAGAGTCTTGTGTTACTGAGTTTTTTCGTAATAATAATTATGTTCATGGGAGCTGTTTCAGCAGAAAGTATGAATCTTACTGAAACAGAATTAGCTTCCTCTGGAGTTAAAAATTACACGGAATCTAATAATCATTTACCTGGCTATGTACACATATCTGACAAAAATAGTACCACACCTTCATTTTTAAACACGGTCACTAAATTCACTGTAGAACTTAATCAAGGTGTGACCACTCCTGTAGATATTGATACTGTCGGTAATCCTACAGGTCCATCAGGATCAGGAACTGGTACTGTGTATAAAACAGAATATGTGGATATAGCTAGTCGTGTTAGTAATTTTATAGACAATAATGGGGTTGCACCCAATTATGCTTCTAGTAGTAAAGGAAACATACGCTATGAATCATTAGTATACATGTATGCAAAAATTCTGAATTATTATTTAATTAACGGTCAATTACCTAATTATGTAACCGTGGTTTACTATTCAGGTACAGATTCAACAGGTGTAGTAATAGATAATGTCCCCCCTACCGTAACCAATAACTTACCATCTGGTACATACGATACCTTAAAGAATGTGACCTTAACAGCCAATGATAGTATTGATCCAAATCCTAATGTTTATTATAGTTTGGATAATGGTGTTACTTGGAATAATCAAGTAAAAACAGTCACATTAAACCTAAATCCAGGATCAACACTTTTAAAATATTACGGACGTGACGCGTCAGGAAATGTGGGTACAACACAAACAGCAACTTACACCATCAATGCAGCAGCACCACCCAGTACCACTATAACTGACTTGTTATACGCTTCTTATTCTGTTCAAACATACATAGAAGCCAATCATGAACTACCCGATAATATGACCATTTTCGGAACAACAGTTAACATGTCACAATTTCTTTATCTTACCATAACAGCAGTAGCAAATTTAAATAATAATATTACTACTTCGATTTCCATAGGAAATTTTGAACGACCGCTCAATTCTTCAGAAACCATAAGTACCACAGGAAATCTCACAAAAACGGATTATATTAGTCTAGCAAGCAGTGTTAAATCGTATATGGATTCTAATGGCAGGGCTCCAGACTATAGATCAATTAATTTAGGTAATATGGGTTATGAATCATTAGTTTATACATTTGCGGAAATTTTAAAATCTTATAAGGCGGCAAACGTTTTACCAAACTTTATTACAGTTATACCGTGGTCAGTTGTGGCGAATAATGGCACCATGTTCATCACAATGGATCAAATAAGAGACACTGCAGATATGGTTCAATCATATATAGAGACTAATCATCAATTACCGGAACATGTAACTATTTCCAAATCAACAGTTTCTATGCCCAACTTTTTGAAACTAGAAGTGCTTTACCTCATAAATGCTAAAGATAATTTATTCCAATCAATTGTATTAAAAAATTATAATACTGCTCCAAATCCTTACGAAAGTATTACCGGTGGTGATCTTAGCGTTACAGATTATTTAGATGCTACAACTGCTATTAGTAATTTTATGGATACTAATGGGTATGCTCCCAACTACAAAACAACTGTAAGAGGTTATATACGATATGAATCACTGGTTTATATGTACGCACAAATTATAAACTCTGCCAGTACAAACCTGTGGTTACCTAGTTATATAACATTAACACCATGGGCAACAGTTACAGATCAAAACACTATTTTTTTGACTATGGATCAAATAAAAACTGCAGCAAGCACAGTTAAATTCTATATAGAAATCAATCATGCTCTTCCAGCTAGTGTAACAATTTCTGGAATGCAAATTACAATGCCTCAATTCTTGAATCTTGAACTCAAAGCATTAAAAAATGTTAATGCTGGTTTATACCAATCAATTGTTCTGCAAAGTTACAACACAGCACCTAGCCCTTCAGAAACCTTAACTAGTGGAAAAATTAACTATGAAAATTATCTCGTTGTTGCGGATAACATAATCTCTTTTATGTATTCCAATGGGTATGCACCAAATTATGCCGGAACTTCACAGGGAAACATGCGCTATGAAGATCTGGTTTTCATGTACAGCCAAATTTTAAACTATTATAATGTAAAAAACACTATTCCACAATATGTTACAGTTATTCCATGGTCAGTAATTTCGAATCCAAATACAGTAACTTTCAATGTTGACCAGGTAATTAGTGGATCAGAAACGGTTAAAACATATATTGAGACAAATCATGCGCTTCCAAATAATGTAAATATTTCTGGAACTATTGTGAGCATGCCTCAGTTTTTGAAACTTCTAACCACATCCTTACATTGCATAAATGGCACTTATGCTGGTCAGTTAGTTCTGCAGAGCTATGGGCTTCCAACAGATACTCCAGAAACAGTTACAGGTGGAAGCCTCAACCAGACACAGTATCTCGATCTTGCACGATCGATTGAGTTTTTCATGTATGGAGATGGAAGAGCACCTAACTACCAAACCAGTAGTCTCGGAAACATAAACTATCCTTCGCTTATCTACATGTACAGCCAGATATTATCCTCTTATAAGGCAAATAATTACACTCTACCTGATCTTATAACAGTAAGGTCGTGGTCGGTTGTTTCCAATGTCAATACCAAATTCATAACAACAGATCAAATTAAAGATGCTTCAGAAACAGTAAAGTCATATACAGAGGCAAATCACACGCTTCCAAGTTATGTTACTATATCTGGAACACAAGTAACCATGCCTCAGTTTTTGAAACTTTTAACCACGACAGTAACAAATATAAACGGGAAACTAAACGCTAAACTTGTTTTACAAAGTTATAATACGGCGAATAGCCCATCAGAAACCGTGACGGGGGGAAACATTAACACTACCTCTTTTATAGATCATGCTGAGACTATAATCTCTTATATGGATTCTAATGGAAGAGCACCAGATTATGTGTCAACTAGTTTAGGAAACATACGTTATGAATCATTAGTTTACTTGTACTCCTTAATAGTGGATTATTATGGTAATAAAACGGCATTGCCTCAGAAGATTACTGTTACACCATGGGCGGTTGTCTCAGATGCAAGCACTATATTTTTTACTGTAGATCAAATACAAGATGCATCAAAAACTTTGCAATCCTATGTGGAAACTAATCATCAATTACCATCTTCTGTCACAATCGCTGGAACAACTGTAAATATGGCTCAATTCCTACAAATGGCAGTTGCTACAGTATTAAATATAGATGATTCTTTATATACTTCAATTGCACTTATAAGTTACGATACTGCTCTTACTCCTTCTGAAACAATAACTAAGGGGGAAAATATTGTCTGTGAGAACTATGTTAACCTTGCAAATGATATAATGTCATATATGCATACTAATGGACAAGCGCCTAATTGTAGAACTACAAGTTTAGGAGACATACGCTTTGAATCTCTAATCTACATGTACAGTCAAATCATAAACTCACATGATGCAACAAATACCTTACCCCAATTCATCACAGTTAATCCGTGGATGGTGATATCAAACACAAGCACGGTTTTTATAACAACAGACCAGATAAAAAATGCTTCAGAAACTGTTAAGTCTTATGTTGATACTAATTATACTCTTCCAAATACTGTGACTGTTGCAGGAATACAAGTAACAACGTCTCAATTCTTGAATCTCTTAGTCCGGTCCGTTATAAATATTGAAAATTATTTGAACACTTCCATAATTTTGGAAACTATCGGAAATCCAACCAATATCACTGAAAAAATCACCTGTGGAACAATATATAATACAGAATTCGTAAGTATGGCCAATAAAATAAAATCTTACATGGATACAAACGGAACAGCACCAAATAATGTCACAGATACCACTATTGGGGATGTAATGGGTTACGAGTCCCTGGTTTATATGTACTCAAAGATCGTGACATCTTACAATGCAACTGAAACTCCTCCAGAAAAAGTTTATGTAGTACCATGGATAGCAAGGTCTAATCCGAATGGGACGTTTAATTTCAGAACATATGAGATATTTAATTCCATACAGGAAGCAATAGATGATCAAGACACCATCATTGGTGACACTATCTGGTTACAAAAAACTAACTATTCAGAAAATGTTGTGGTCAATAAAAAAGTTACCATAAGGCCAATCTATGATTGTAATGTGACAATACAAGCATTAAACCCTAATCTACCAATTTTCACAATAAATATTAGTGCTAACGGTACAACGATACAAGATCTGATTATAAATGGATCCATTAATAATGTTGGCATATTCATTAACAACTCCAATGAAAATCAAATCTTAGGAAATAACATAACAAACAATACTAATGGGATCTACGTGTACAATTCCACAAATAATGTTATTTCTGGGAATGAAATTTCAAACAACGGCCTAAATGGCGTATTTATAAACACAGGCTCTGAAAACGAAGTTTCCAGTAATAGTATATTCGCAAATGATTCTGTAGGGATCAAAATTCAAGACTCAAATAACAGCAGAATTTACAGCAACAACCTCTATAATAATCTGGATGGAATTTATCTAAATAATTCATCAACAGAAGTGCACTTCAATAGGATTCTTGGTAATAGTAGGTATGGGTTTTATAATGTGGGTAATGGGACTATTAACGCGACTAATAATTGGTGGGGGTCCAATAGTCCATTAGTATCCTTGAATAGCCCGAGCGACATTTGCATTTCTGGAGGAGAGGTTATATACGATCCATGGTTGGTACTTTCCGTTAATAGCCTCACCGATCGTTCTGATCGTAACGGAACGAACTACAACTACCAAATAACGGCAGATATTACTCATAATAATCAAGGGAAAGACACGTCATCAGATGGTAGTATACCGGATAATATACCTATCTACTTCAACACAACAATTGGAACGATGAACAGCTCTGGAACCACCAAGAGAGGTAGATCTGAATTAAAACTCACAGGGACATCAGCGGGTCTGGCAAATGTTTCAGTAACATTAGACAATCAAACAGTATCTCAATCCGTCAATATAACCAGTATAAACATATTGGGAGTTCGCAACGATCGTACTATGGAAAGTTTCTCCAGTATACAGGAGGCAATAGATGATCCGGATACAGTGAATGGGGATACAATAACCATTTCTGAGGGTCTCTACGTAGAAAACGTTTTAGTTGACAAAAAAATTATTATAAAAGCTGTTACTGGGGAAAATGTGACCTTAAAACCACAAGATTTCAATAAAAGCGTAATTTTGGTTGTTAACGCAGGTAGTGGAACTGAAATACGGGGTATAAACATTGTCAGTGCAAATATTTCACATGGTATATCGTTAAGCAATGCTTATAATTGTCTTATAATTGATAACATCATTAGCGAAAGTGAATGGAACGTCTATTTGTATATGTCTGGAAACAATAACATTACAGGAAACATAATAAAAAGTGGTGTCAATGGAATATCACTTTATAAATCAACAGGCAACAACATCTTGTATAATAATATAATTAAAAATGAAAATGGTCTTTATGCTAAAATGTCTAATTACAACTCAATAATAGGAAATAAATTTGATGAAAATTACTATGGAGTTTATATACAGCATTCAAATAATTTCAACACAACTGGAAACAATCTCACAGTTAATTGGGTGGGAATTTATCTTTACGACACCAACGATAATAAAATAATTGGAAATAATCTTACAGACAATGGGGCAGGAATCACCTATCATGATTCCATCGGAACTATTATATCAGAGAACAACTTCGCTGATAACTGGCTTACAGACACATCAGTAATAGAATCTGGCGAAGTAATTATGGCAACTACAATGTATACTTGTGGACCTGCCGCCTTAGCAACTATCTTGAAAAAATTAGGAATATATACTACTGAAGCTGAAATGGCCAAAATTGCAGAAACAGATGAAACTGGAACTAGTTTACTTGGTTTGAAAAATGCAGCTAATGCTAAAGGAGTAAATGCATATGGATATGAATTAAGCATTGGACAACTACAACCTGATTATATAGTTGTTTTAAAAATCAATGGTTACAATCACTTTGATGTAATACAAAATATAACCAATGACACAGTAACTTTGTTTGATCCTAATCTTGGTATTATACAAATGAATCTAACCAAGTTCAATGAACTTTACATGGGATATGCTTTTGTGTTAAATGATGCAATACAAGGTGCTGTGCAGTTGACTGATGATCAGATGGGAACTATCAAAGGATTATGGCATACAGTAAGAACAATGAAATGGCGCTGGCATCCTCCTGAGAAGAGATCTTATACTATTAGAATAGATAGAAAAATTCCTTACTATGTTCCTGTATTTTCATATTATCCTGGATGGAAAATTTGGACACCATGGGGTTATAAAAGAATAGGTGCTTTTTGGTACCTTTCTGGATTTGAAAGAAGATTTTATCACTTAAAAGTGACGAGAACAATATATTATTATGTGCCAGGATATTGGGAACCGTATGCAGTCTATACAAGAGAACCAGACCCAAGTGACATTAATAAAATTAGCTATTATGGTACACTTTTCACCGTAACGGGGGCCGGACTTACACTTGGAGCTGTAAGTAAGAGTGTGACACTTATTAGGGCAGGTGTAAGTGTATATACGGCAGTATCGACTCAGACTTTATTTAGTGTAGGGGATACAATACTTTCACTATATGGTGCTTTTAGTTATACAAATCCAGATCCGAATCCAATCCCTCCTGGTGAAGAAGATCATCCCCGGCCGGGAGAACCTTATGTTAATTGCATAGATCCAAGTTGGGAACCCTATCTTGCCAATTAATGCTTTCGCTGGTGAATTTGAGTTTTCCCATTGATAAAAGAAATATTTATAAGAACCATGTTCAATAAGGTGTTATTTGACACTTTATTGAATTAGGTTACATCTGATTAAGGAATTTGAAAAGGCGGCAGTATAAATGGTTGATAGATCTCTTGTTATTGCTGAGTTATGCACGGTATTTGCTTTATTTCTTTGGTATGTATCTTCAAACAATCTAGGATATTTGGTTATTTGTTTAGGTGTTATTGGAGTTTTGATTTATACATTTAAACTTTTCAATTTCAATCGTGTAATTTATTATGTGGCTTTATTATGTGTGCTTGTCGTTCAAACTATACTTTTAATTAACACGTACTTAATTCAAATGACATATCTACAAAACAATGAACAATATGTCGTTTGCGCTGTTGGTTTTTTGGCATACATTGTTGTTGTATTGCTTTTTAAACCCAATATCTTTCTTAAAAGAAGTTCTCAACACATTATGTAATTTTGTTATGTTTATTTATTTAATAGAATAATACAATATTTCAGACATTAAGTTTAAATTATTATATCATATAAACTAGCTTAGTTACGTTATTTTTTAATACATACCCCTTTGAGATTTTTTTTGGTGGTGGTGGAGGTATATACTTCTTATGATGTTTTTTGTCTTATTTTAGATTTAATTGTTTATTCATGGGTTTTATTGGTGGTTTGGGATGGGTTTACTTCGTAATATACGGATATAACGAAGTTTAAAAAAATTTAATAAATAATATAAAACTTCCTAAAAGTTTTATAAACTCCCTGAAACATACCACTTGCTATAGGTGAAATCATGCCTGAACCAAAAAAGAGAGGAAGACCTAAATCTAAAGAACAAATGGAGCAAATAACTATCAAGTTGCCTCCTACTATGTTGGATAAATTAAGGGAATTGTCAGAAAAAAGCTACAATCCTATAAGTTTTCACATTCGCCAAGCGATAGCGGAATACTTGGAAAAAAACAGATAAATGGAGATTAGTAGAAAAACTATTGTTTTAAATAGATTTTTGCTGTGCTTCTTATTCTATTGGCGTATTTGTAAACTACTGAGCGAAGAAGTTCTAAAAGAGTATAGAACTGCAAATATTATTTTCAAGACATTGCCTAAGTTAGATATTAAAAAACTATGATGATGATTAATTTATAGGGTTAATGGATATATATAAGGTTATTACCATCTTCTTTTTTAGCATAGTTAATATTTGTTTCTTCAAAGTGTGTTTTTAATTGCTTAAATATGTGTTCATAGAATTTATTGTACTCCTCCACATTATTTTCATGAATTATATCTTCTCTGGCCGTAACATCGGTTTTAAGAATAAAATAATCTTCAAAACTTTTTATTAACATCCCCCATCGTATTCGTGTGGAATTCAGTTTATTATGAGGTTCGTAAATCTTTAATTCAATTCCAAAGTGCCAAAATTTATCTTCGGGGTTGAATTCCATTGTATCCCTAATATATCGATAAGTTTCTGTTTTTTCATCTTCTTTTTTGTCTTGAAAAAATTTAACTAATTGTTCTGATTCTGGGATTTCCAAATACTCCATTAATCCACGAACAAGTTCACTAGCAAATTTACTACATCTATAAATATCATCAAGATAGTCGCTTCTAGATTTTTCTAGTAAATTACCTAACTCTTCGAATTTAGACATACCATCACCATCTTCTGAAAATCTATTTATTATAGAATGGTATAAAGTTTATTAATTAAATACTCTATTGGGGTTAATTAAATGAATATACTTAAATTTATTACAGAAAGTTATCGTTCCCCAGTTTTTGCGGGAATAGTAGTTCTTATACTGCCATATATTTACTCAATTTTAGCTAAAAAAGATTGGTATTCAGTTTTTATTTCAATTCCAACAATATTTTGGGTTGTTCTAATCATCATATTGGTATTCTGGATTATTTCTATTGCTATCAGAAAAAAAATGTCTTATGGTTCAGTTCCTATTGGATTTAAACCAACCTATGGTTGGATTGACATAGGTAAACTATTATATCATGATGTTATATGGAAGGTACGGACAATTAATCCAGGTCCATTTTCAAACCCTTTTGACACTAGTAAACCATCTATTTATCTTGAAAATCCCCCAAGATGTCCGAACTGTGAAACACAACTCGAAATAGTAGATAATTATTATTGGTACGTTTGGAATTGTGTAAGATGTGATTTTAAGAAAAGAACGTGGGATACATTTAAAAAAACAGAAGAAAGGGCAAAATTGATTGCTAAAAGGGATATTGAAATGATAGAAGAAGAACCGCAATAGACATTTGTAATAGGGGTAATTAAAGGGATTTAAATGAAAATGGGGAAACATAGATTAATAATTTCTGGGATTATAGCTATTTTGCTTGTTGTTGTAATGGTTTCTGGATGTACTAGTACTGCTGATACTACTAATATGGAGTTGTTAGCTGAATATAATCTAACCAAAGATAATTTAACAATTGAAGGGGGCTCAGCTTTAGCAGATATTTATGTGACACTTCCTGATGATGTTGAAACTGTGCTTATTAAATATAATAATATTTCTCCAGTGCAAATTGGCGATTTTACTGATACTGGCGGATATTTTGAGTTTGTTACTTATAATACTGTAACTCAAAATGGTAAAAATGCAAATAACTACAGCGATAATATTATAGAGATGAAAAACGTTCGTATGAAACTCGGTGACGCTCCCAGCAGTGGTAATCTAACATTGAATAGTAACGGGGCTAAGAGTGTTGGGATAAGATGCGGTGCAATGCAAGGAAATATTCAAGTTTATATTGATAAGTGAAAGCACCGGCCAGGGGTATTTTAACTGAACCCCTTTATCCTGAAAACATTTTCCCTAATTTTTGGTCTAGCTCTAAGCAGATTTTGTTAAGTGGGTTTAATAGGGTATTTCGCGTATAAGAGCTTTAAATGCTATTATTAACCCTCTTAAAAAATTTAAAGTACTATAACTCAATATAAGAAGAGTCATGAATTGAAACAAGGGTGTAATCTTACTTGAGATAATCAAATTTTTAATTGCATAAAAAATTGTATTAGTTGAGATAGTAATTGAGCTGAACACAAAAAAAGCGTATATAAACAGGAATCCTCCCCCTAATAATAATGTACTCATAAAAAATGATTGCCCAGCTTTTCTATACTTTAACTGTTGTTCTCTCTTGATTTTGAGCATTTTTTTTGTAGTGCCAATATGATAAGATTTTATTAATTCTTCTTTTTTGTCTTTAACTCTTTTTTCTATCTCTTCTTCATTATTAATGTTTGGTTCTTCTCTTAATTCCTTTTTAAAACGGTTTAACTTCTCATATATTTCCATTTCAATTTTGTGCTGTAAAGAAATATCATCTATATACTCTATTTCAATAAGTTCTTTATTTTCTTCATTTCTTAAAACTAATGTATAAGTCAATGAGAGTAATGAAAGAGTTGCATAGACCAAAATAAAAGTTAAAATAATGAATAAAACATCTTGAACCCCATTACTAACACCAAATTTAGAGTTAATATAATCCATATAAAATTTTAAACACAACGAAGTTAAAATCAAAGCTAATATTCCACTGTATCTTCCATAATCTAATAATTCGATTTTAGCAGTTGTTATGAATTTCCGATTTTTAATTCTCTTTTTAACAATTTTTAATAATTCTTCGGTTGATTCGGATTCATATTCTGCTGGCAAAACGAATATTCTGAAAATAAGTGTTGAAATATAGATGATAAGAATTAACCACAAGATATTGTACATTAAAGATATGTACATTAATAATCCTATACTTATAATTAATAGAATAATGAATAAGGAATCGCTTTTTTTCATAAAATAAAGTTTGGATTAAAACAATATAAATTTGGACACAAATACGATATGGGTGCTATTGTGAAGTTTAAGGAATTAGATAAAAAAATTAATAAACACTTTAAATTAATAATAGTTGTATTATTATCAGTTTTTTTAGCTGATGTTATTATAAGAAACCCTAATGAAACATTTAAATTTATTTCTGTTTTCTTTATTGCCTATATTTCAAGTCCGTTTATTTTTGGATTAATTAAAGAGGGAGAAACAATAACAATCTCAAAAAATGACATTAAGTCTACTATATCTGGGTTTTCATTTGTTTTAGGACCTGTATGCTCGATTATTATTGTGTACCTAGCTCAAGAACTGCTATCAAAATATATTCAATATTTATCTTTCTTAAACAATTTTACAGAATTGTTTACTATTACTTTAACTTTACTTTTGGTTTATGGAACATTTTGCCTATTATGTTTTAATATAGTTTTAGTTTTAAGACCTACTAAAGCGAAATTGGAAGAAAAAGGAGCAAATTATGAACCTTTTGAAAAAAGCATTAATAACTTAATGAAAAGTGGATTATTATTCCTTTCAGCCACAATATTCTCTTCAGTAGGGTGTTTTATGTTATATATAGCATTAGTTCTAAGTAAAGCTAATATTACTTCATTTTTACTATCAATATATAACTTTTTAGTAAACTATGGCCTAAATGAAGGTTATTTTCTATCCAGCATTTTGTTTATTCTTTTAAGTGTATTTGTGTTTTTCAGAGGGATAATAACAACTTTCAGGGTGTTTAAACATTTATATTATTACATGTTGTAGTTTTAATATTGTACTTATATGAGAAGAGCTCTTTAAGCAGTTCAAGATAGCTGATTACCGTGTTTATTTATGTATTCTTTATAGCATCTTGAAGTCCTTTTGGTAATGTCATGCTTAGTCTTGTCATGTAGTAACCTCCTTTTGTAATAATTATTTTACATATACTAATTGCTCCATTATATGCTAAAATAAAGTATACCCACCCTCCCTAAAAGGGAGAGTAGAAAAAGAAAAGGGAAAAGAGATTATATATGTCTTTAATTCGTCTTTTTTCATGCTATAATTTAGTGGATAAGAATTAATAAGTATTTCAGCTTCAATTTGTTTGTTAATATTAATTATTAACTTTTTTATAACTAATTTATGAATTTTAAGTGATTTAATATCCTTTGAAAAATTGTGAAAATAAGGAATGAACTATTCAAAAACATGTCATTCTACTTTGTAAATATATTTGCTTTCCACTAATCTCTTAGGTTTGTCTTTATAAAACTGCTTTAATAATTTATTATTTTTTCCAGTAGCTTTTCTGATATCTTTCAATAGATTATGCTCAAATTCAGCATATTCATCTCTTAATTCTTTTGGAATGGCAGTAATTATTTGATAATACAAGTTACTTTGTTTATTAATGTGTTTGAATGCTGTATTAACAGAATCTATGCTTATTTGTTCTGTTAAATTATCAATAGTAAGGTAATAATATATTCCTTTACAAAAAAATGGTATCAATATCATAGTTGAGGATATAGCTACTTTTTCACTTCCTGTTAAAAAAGCTTTGATTAATTTATCTTGTTTACTGAAGAATTCACCATTCTTAAAGAAGGGATCATCAAATTTAAGGGGATATTCGTATAACTTATGTGTTTCATTTATTTCATTTACTTTATCATTCACAACATTGTCCTCAAAAATGAGTCGATATTGGCCTTGATTCACTTTTATTACATCATTTCTTCTATTAGTTGCATATTCATAAGCCCATTCAGTATATCCTTGGTGGTAATTAATTATTCCAGCATATTTTTTTTCTTTATAATCATCAAAAATTAGATCAATAATCCTAACATTTCTTCCATAGTGCCCATTATGTTCTGCATTATTAAGAGGTACATCTATGAAATTTAAACACATGTCTTCATCTATTGTTATTTCCCATCCCTCAAATTTATAATCATTATATTTATCATGAAAGTGATTTTTAATAATATTTATAATTTCATTTTGTTCTTCTACTGTTATTTCCAGATGTTTAATGTCATCTACTAAGGAATATTCTATTTTCAATATGCAACGAGTTAGCATTTCTTTAATTAGCTCATCAACAATGTTACAAATTTCTTTTTCAACTTCTTTTGAAATCATATTACTTCTCCAATAATTATCCAGACTTTACAATATCAATAAAGAACCGATAAGGTTAGCCTCACTATTACGTTAGGATCAAAATGTTGTAACGGTTTTAAAAAAAGGCATTATATGTTCTGAAAACAATTTTATAGGTTTTAAAATTAGATTTAAGATGTAATGGGATGGAAAATTAGAGAATATTGGCATTGACATATAAATTACGCTATAATATGGATTTGCTTAGTTTAGTAATCTTTTGATACATTCCCTCTTGGGATTTTTAAGGTGGTAATAGGGGGTTAAGTATTTATATTAATATTACTAATCCTATGAGTTGGTACGTTCTTCAAGCACTATCTGATATTTGGAAAATAAATCTTAGTAATCCAACTATTATTCTAGGTTCATTCGGTTCTTGTTAATTATAGTGTAACTTTTAGTTAAATGTCAGGAAAATTTTAAATTTTATTTTTGTTCCTATTCATTATACATAAGCTAAGATTTAATTATATAAACTCGTATAATGTTACTTTCTTTATGTTTTGTTCCCATAACGCTATTTGAACATGATTTCTTACTAAAAACCACTTCATTGACTATGTTAATTTTTGTTTCTTTGAATATACATTGTTTGATATACAAATTTAGCTATTTTTAGGAAAAAAATTTGATTTTTAGTATTTATTATTAAGAACCTATTGCTCATAACGAATTAAATCGATTATTTATTTCATGGCCTTCTGTTTACTTATAGTAAGCTATTAAATTTATCATAAATATCATCTTAACTATTATTTTAATCATAGCTAACTCTAATTATTAAGAAGGATTTTAATTAACAATAAGTTTACTTATAAAATTTACTACAAAATTTAATCATATTTTATCCATGAAAAATTTTTTATAGTGAATATAATATATTATATTTACTAAAATTAGTTAATGTAACATAATTGGGCTTTGCAAGATAATTTATAATCATAATATCTTGTGATTGTGATTTTTCTTGATTGGTGAATCTCCATTTAAAATTAAGTTTTAAAGAGCATTATATTAGATAATCAAACATTAATTAACTATTCATTATTATCTGAAATTCCAGGAGAGAAATATAACATGGCAAAACTTTACCTAGTGGGAACCGGCCCAG